>OHKT01000538.1_pt1 | contig 12986 bp, 9 predicted proteins | sample 1568871 | NCBI WGS metagenome assembly OHKT01 (sample SAMEA3879558, study PRJEB24766) | human gut metagenome | biome: human-associated habitat; feature: feces | place: USA | collected 1985/1987
GAATACTGAAATTCAGCTTGTTGTAGGCTTTGTCGTTGACCTGATACTGACCGAAAGGTACATTGCCGATGGCAAGGTCAAAGAAGTCACGCCTATCGGTGGTCTCAAAGCCGCCTACTGTGATGTCCGCCTTGGGATAGAGCTGCTTTGCGATGCGCCCGGAAACAGGGTCCAGCTCCACGCCGTACAGACGGCTGTTTCGCATTTTCTCCGGCAGCATACCAAAGAAATTGCCCACACCCATAGACGGCTCCAGAATATTTCCGGTCTCAAATCCCATACGGTCCACCGCTTCATAGATGGCCTGAATGACCGTAGGGCTGGTGTAATGGGCGTTGAGGGTAGAGCTTCTGGCGGCGGCATATTCCTCCGGGGTCAGCAGTTCTTTTAGCTGGGCATACTCTAAAGCCCATGCCGGTTTCTCCGGGTCAAACGCATCAGAGAGACCGCCCCAGCCCACATATCGAGAAAGAACCTCCTGCTGTTCGGGGCTTGCCTGCTGTCCGGCAGCTTCCAGCTCTTTCAGCAAACGAATCGCATTGACATTTGCCTGGAACTTGGCTTTCGGACCGCCTTCGCCCAAATGCTCATCGGTAATGCGGAAGTTTTTTGCATTGCGGCGCAGGTTAGCCTTGTATTCCTCATAGGAGGCTTCCTCGGCAGCTTTGGCATTGGGGAAGGTCTGCCACTGGCCATTGACCTGAATGGAAACCGGGTGTTCGTCCAGCACTTCCTCAAAGGTTTTCTCCGGCTCTGTCACAGGGGCTGGTGGCTCCGGCTCCTCGATATGCAGCCGTTCCACCACCACATCATAAGGCAGATTGTTCTTATCGCCCGGATAGACGGCCATGGTCTCGGAATGGAAGGTCGGGGATTCGGTAGCCGGTTGGGGCTGTTCCTGTCCAAAACCGTCCTGCTGACGGGCATACATCCCGCGCAGCAAAGGCGCAACCTCATCCCAGCGGAAATACAGCATAGTCAGACGCTTTTCCTCTGCATCCATGACTTCCAGTTCTATGCCCTGTGCCGTGGTACGGTAATCGGCAATATCGCCGGTCTCCAGATTCAGTGTCTCGATCTCACCGGAATAGGCTCTGCTCAGCCAGTAGGCGATCTCGCTGTTGCTCCTGCCGGATTGCAGCAGCGTGGAAATCTGCTTTTTATCCGCTTCATCCATCAGTCCATGAGCCAATACATCCCGCAAGTCCTGATCTGCCTTGTCCGGGTCAATAGGAAGAAACTCGGTATAGTAAGCATTGCGGCGGTCTGCCCGAAGCAGCTGCTCGAACTGTTCTTTGCGCTCTGCCCGGTAGATGGGATATACCATCCCGGTGGGCAGAAGCTGTACGGTGTCCTCCCGCAGCTCGGTGATCTGATAGGCGTCATCCTCGATATACACGGTATCGCCCACGGCATAGACCGGGGCGGCTGGGTCATAGGAGGTTCTTTGCGGAATTGGGCGGCGAACTGCGTCATATTCCTCATCGGAAATGGAAACTTTGGAAGTCTGCTCTGTCTCGGCATCTGCGATCTGCTCGGCATCTGACATCACCTGTTGGATAAACGGATCATTGTCCAGTTTTTCCGGGTCTGTCACCTGTCCGTTGATGATTCCTCTTTCTTCCAGAGCTTCCCGGATGGCGATTGGGTCGATGTCGTCAAAACGGTTCTGTTCTTCTTCGGTATAGAACCGGTCCTCCTGAATGAGCTGGGCAAGCCTGCGCTGTACCTTCGGCCAGGGCAGCTGCGTTTCCTCCGGGCTGCCGGCACGGACAACGAACAGGCTGTTGCTGTTACTGCCGCCGTATTCCTGAGCCAGCCATGCAGCGGTATCTTTCTCTCTTGCATGGTCTTTCATATAGCGGACGACAGCGTGTTTACTCTCAATATTGCCGTTCCATGCACAAAGGGCAGTATCAATATCTTCCTGAGAAAGAGGGCGCAGAAGTTCATGGAGCTTTGGATAGGTTTCGTCGATCACTTCCCGGTGCAGACGCTGGCGGAACTCCGGCACATCCGAATAGAGTCGGATCAGCTCCATATCCTTAGAACCAAGGACCGCACGGCGCACAGCGGCATTGCCCTCGATGACAGCATTTTCACGGTCAGAATGCCCGCAGGCATTGCGGTATGCGGCATCCTCGGAAATGGCGGCAGTCACCACAGGCTTATACTGCTCAAACTGCTCCCGAAGGATAGGCTTTGGCGTTTCTTCTTCCATCTCCGGCTGCTGGGCTTGAATGGCATCTTCTTCGGCCAGTTCCTGTTCAGACTGGATTTTGTCATACTGCGCCTGTTCCTGTTCGGTAAGATAGCGGTCTTTCTGGACAAGTGAGGTAATGCGCTTGGCAACCTTTTCCCAGTTCAAGTGAACATCCGGGCAGTCCTGCTTTTTATAGTGCAGTCCTTTCCCATCGTGATCTTCGCCGCTGTGTGTTGCGCCGGACAGGGCATGAGAGCGTCCGCCAATGCCATACTCGTCTTTGAGGAATCTCACTTTTTCCTTATCCGTATGGTTTTCCATGAAGAACGCATAGATACGGCCTTTTCCTCCGGCGAAACTGCTTCCGCCGGTCATGGCGGCGTCGATCTCATCCTCGGTAATAAAGTGCTGGACGGTTGGCACTTGGGAAAGCTCTGAAGAAAAGGTCCTGCGGGGCAGGTCAAGGTCCTTCAGGTTCTCCCAGATCTCCCTCGGTCTATGATAGTGAAAACGCAACAGGTCACGGTCCTGCTGATAGGCAGTCCAGAAGGCAGCGTATTCTTCCTTGAGGGTCTGGCGGAAAGCCGGTTCACTCAGCTGCTCCATCAGGCGGCGGGTCTCCTCCGGGAAACCATTGCCTTTGATCTCTGACAGGCAGGACAAATATCCGGCTTTTCTGGCGTCCTCACTGAGATCGTGATACAGATGCCAGAGCTTTTCCGAGAGGAGGGAGCGTTCATAGCCTGCCGCTTCTGCAAGCTCCACATTGGAGGCAAACTGACCACTTTCCAAAAGCTCCCCGATACGCTCTGCGGCGCTCTCCCAGGAAATGACCTGGGCAGACCTGTCATAACGGACAGACTTCCCGTGGGAAAGATGGATACCATCCTCGGCATACCATGCGCTCACACTGCCAAGGCCATTGCCGCCGTGGTACAGCGTTTTCAGTATCTCGGCAATCTCAGCGGTGGTTTTCTGCTTTTCAAAGGCTGCAACCACACGCTCCCTTTGACGGTCTGTATTGCCGCCCAAACGCAGCACATGGTCGATGTCATTTTGGGCAAAAGAAAAAGCAGAGGATGTATGCGCTACATTCTCTGCTTCATCTATGGATTGGATCTGTTCCGCTTCGGAGAGGAACAGGTTTAGAGTCAGCTGTTGATAAGCTCCGCCATCAGGATTTCCTCGGCCTGAGCTTTGCAGGTGTTCATCAGCCCCACCCACTTCATGGGATCGCTGGCTTTCAGTTCCTCGGTGGCTCCCGCTTCCTTCGCCAGCTGGGGCATCATCTGCTCCAGTCTGCTCTGGGCGGTCTCGTCGATCTCCAGAAGGTGCGGGTACAGCTTCTCGCTCAGCAACATCTGGTTGTAGAGGATGGGACGGTGTTCCTTCAGGTAGGTTTTCCTCATCCTTCCGTACTTGCCCAGGGGTTTCTCCGGCTGCTGGCTCAGCTTCAGGTCGGGAATCAGATAGTCTCCGTTCTGGATATAGGTCATGGGATTGTTCATCTTGTTTGCTCCTTTCTTGGTTGGCTTCGCGCTCTGCATTTCGGACGGTAACGCCGATCTGCCGCAGCACCTGCTGGTTGATCTGGCTGACCGCTGTTCCCAGCGCCCCGATGGTGGACGGGGTGTTGAAATCAAAGATTGCCATGAAATCTTCGTGGTCGAAGTAGCGTTCCGGCTCCAGTCCGCAGCGGGACATCAAAGCGTAAGTGATGCTGACGGTGGCTGCTGCCTTGAACTGTACTCCGATGTTAAACTCATCATATTCCTCCAAAAAGGAACCGTCAACGATATAGAAGAAGTCCTGCTGATGCTCCGTCCAGTATTCCTCAGCCAGTTTTCCGGCTACCTTAGTGAGCTGTCCGGCAAGGTCATCACCGGAAACATCATAGGTGCGCTCAAGCATGGCCTGCACGGAATCCAGATGGCGCTCCTCCAGCTGCCACAGCCAGGGAGTGCGGGAATGTTCACGGGTTCCGGTGTCGGAAATGTCAAAGACATAACGCAGGCGAGGTCTGTCCCCGGAATCGTCCACCAGAGCGATCCCTTTGGAACCGCGCCTTACATACCGGCCCATCTTTTCATTCCACAAATCGTACTCCGCACAGGCGGTAGCGTCCGGTCGCTGGGCATAGATCATCAGCTGCTCATGGAACGGGTACTTGTAAAGGCGGGAAGCAGTAGTGAGAAACCCTGCCCATTCCTGCCAGCTCCCCGTGAGCTGCGTTGTCACCTTCTCCGCCATCTGTGCATATAGTTCAGCTTTGGTTGGCATGGTGTTCTGTCCTCCTTTCGGTTTTTGGGTAAAAGAAAAGCAGGAAACCTAAACGATTTCCTGCTAAGTAAAACTGTGAATATTACATTTTAGTTATTTAATATCTCTGCAATCGTGTTTGGTGCATATTTATTGAGTTCATGTCCTGCATTTGGAACGATGTGCAAAGTGGCTTGGGGTAGCAGTTCTTTTAGCCTTTTAGAAGCCTTTAGATTGGCAGCATCCTTTTTGCCACACAAAATTGTCACTGGACAACGAATATTGTTTAATTGAGAAGTAAAATCCAATGACCGCATAGAGTGAGCCAATTTTATGGTGCTGCTTTTTGATAGTCCCATACTTTCAAAAGCCTTGTCTGGCATACAACGGAAGATAAGATTTTGAAAATCTATCAGTAAACTTGGAACTTTATATTGTGCGCCAATCAAAACCAGCGAAGCCACTTTTTCTTCATGCCGAATAGCAAAATCAATCGCAAGAAGCGCACCTAACGAAAGGCCGCAGATACGAAGCGGCTCTTTTACTTCTGAATACCGCTGTTCTAAATCGCCCAAAATCTGCGAATATGATATTTCATCTTCTGCTGAAGAAAAAAGTTCTGGGCAATCGACATCGGAAATTGATAGTTGTTGGACTACTTCTTTCCAGTCCTGTGCAGTTTGTCCCAACCCATGTAAAAGAACCGTTTTCATTAAACACCTCCTAAGTTCAAGATAATCATCAATGCACAAACAAACTGGAATTGTTTACTGTTTCTTCTTTACAACGAAACCAATAACGAACAAAATAATTGCAGGAATTACCAAAAACAAAGCATTTACTAACACCCACAAATAAAAAGGTGCAGAGTTTAGCGATGTTGAGTATTGAGTATAATCAACGATGCTCTTAATAACAAATACAATCAACAGAATGAGACTCACAATGTTGCATATCATAGGTACTTTCTGTTTCATTCTAAACACCTCAATAAATTATTGTTTGTTGCTTAGATTATACTTCATCCATCTCTCTAAGTATAGTGGGATATTGTGATGAAAGTGAGAGAAATCGCTTATCCGTCAGACAATTTCTCTCACTATATTTTTTACACGATAAATTTACTGGTCAAAATCCGGGTACAGCTCCAGCTGGGAAAAGTCCTCATCGGTCATCACGCAGAGCTTCATAAGGGCGCTGTCGGTCAGCTCACTCAGTTCCGTTTCCTCCGGTGATAGCTCGCCGCGCATCTCACGCAGGCTGTCGATCAATCCGGTGCGGCTACCGGTATTGTAAATGCACATCAGGTTCATTTCCTCAAAAGTAAAGTTTCCCATATCAAATCTCCCTTTCCGCACTCTTTTTGGGCGCTGTCTTTTTGTGTTCTGCCTTGGGCTGGCTTTTCAGCTGCTCCATGACGGACTTTTTCTTTTCCCGTTCCTCCCGATGGGCAGCGGCAGCCAGATCCATCAGGGAAATGGGCTGACCGCTGCGGGCCTGCTGTTCCAGCTCTGCCACCGTAGGCTCTTTTGCGCCATTGTTGATGATACCGTCGATCATGCCGTAATCGTCCTCCACGGCCATCTCCGCATTTTTCAGCGGATTTTCCGGCAGGAATCCGGGGATCTGGGTAAAACCAACACTGTCACAGTAATGACAGGATACCTTACCGTCCTGCTTGATCGCAACGATGTCACTAACACTCATAGAAGGACTGTGAAAATCCGCCGGCTTTTGCAGATTAAACTGCTCATATAGTTTTTCCAGCTGCTCCGATACCGTGCCAGACTCCCTCAGAGGAGCTGTGTAAATGAGGTCATAATTGCTGTGCTCTATGGAAATATCATGGGACTTTAGCCAGTCCAGATTCATAAAGCGCACATTCTGCGGATCGTCACGACTTACCTGATAGATGGCAAAGCAATCTCTGTTCTGAGCGAGAAATGCCTGTTCCCGTTCCTGCTGATGTTCCTGGCGCTCCATGACCTTTTCGTGGAACTGAGGGCTTTTCTCCCATTCCTCACGGTCCACACCGAAAAGACCGCCATGCTCCATGATTTCCTGCGGGTCAAACACCATGCTCTCCGTATTGTCCTCATGCAGCACATAGACAGTCAAACCGGCGGCATCCAGTTCCAGCGCCCGTTCTCTGGTAACAGGGAGCATCCCATCATAGAAGTAGCCGTATTCCTGCATATCCGGTGTGGATACCTGCTCATCAGGCATAGGGTATTCATCCAGCGCCTGCTCTTGTGCTTCCGGCAGCTGAGAAGAAGCAGCCATCTGACTGGCCTCTGCCTGCATCTGCTGGTAGGCAGCTTCCTGCAAGGTCTCAATCATGGACAACGGTGCGTATTTTACCGAGTCTCTGCCCAAATCGTTGTCATCACAAATCTGGAGAACTGCCTTCATGCGGGAAATCTCCGGCATATCCAGCTGACCACCATCCAGCTCTTTCATGGACGCGGCATCGTAAAGGGTATAGTCCCAGCCGCTGTCACAGGACTGGATATGAAGATAGGTGGCATCGTCAATCAGAAACAAAGCCTCCTGCTGGTTGGCGTCCGCCCCCAGCACTTCCATTTCCGGCATTGCCGCAGCCAGTTCCTTTACCGCTTTTTGCACCAGAGGATTATCACGGTAATAGTCGATTGCCTGGATGGTGTCCAGGTCAATGGTCTGGCCGGTCAAAATCGGAAAAGGTCCTTCATAGTCGCTTCCGTCTTTCAGCTCAAAACCAATGCCCTTGATCCCGTTCATTCGTTCTGCCGGAATCTCCTGATAAATGCGGATTGCTTCCTCCAAAGACAGGTTATCGTGGTATTCTCCGAGGTTTGGAAATTCCATGCACTCTGCTACATAGTAGGTCAGATCGCCGGTCTGCTGTCTATCAGATACCTTAGCGGCATCTTCTGGCTGCTCTATCGGGGCGGGTTCCGGCTCTACCTTTGCATGAGGGTCGATTCCGCGCTCTTTGCAGATTTCCTTATAGTGGCGCTCAATGTCGGAGATCAAAGTGCCGGAGGTTTTGTTGATGGTCTCCAAACTGGCTCTCAGCTCTTTCAGCTCTTTGCCCTGGCTCCAGCTTGCAATATAGCCGAAGCTGTTTTCTCCGGTCTCGATGCCAAAATACTTGCAGACCGCATAGGAGATGCTTTCAGCCTCCACTTCTTCCGTGTGACGATCTTTCCTCTGTTTCTGCAAAAACTGGGAGAGGGTAGAAAAGCCACCGGTAAAATTCAGCCCTTTTTCCTCGGTCAGCATCAAGCGTCCATCTTCCGTCAGTTCCAACGGCTCTGTCAGCAGAACGGAGCCTGCATGGTTTACAACCACTCGTTCTTCCACACAGACCGGATCTCCAGGATCGTAGTCAGAACCGCGCAGGTCATAGCAATAAACGCCCTCTGGCAGATTATCGCGAGCAATCCGTCCGTTGGAGAACAGACCAAGTTTATCAAACAGCTCGATCTCCTGATATTGCTCGTCATTGGCAATCTGGATCTTTTTCTGATTGTGGAGCTTGCTGTGAGCAATCTCGTGAACCGTGGCCGAAACCGTCTGCACCTCGCTCATGCCCTGACGAATGGCAATTTTCTGATGATCGGCAGAAAAATAGCCGTCCGTATCGGCGGCCATTGCTTCAAAAGTAATCGGCACCGGTGCGCTGCGGCGCAGGGCCTCCATGAATGCCTCATAATTTGGCACATTGCCGGAAAGGGAGGAAGCAAGCTCCGGCAAAGGTTTCCCGTCGGTCTGGCTCACATCAAAGACCTTGACCGGACGAAACATGGGGATCTCGATTTCTTTTTCCTCTGTAACGATCTTTCCGTCTTTATCCAAAATCGGAGCCTTGGTATCCGGGTCCAGCTTCTGCTCCTCGATTTTCTTCTTATACGGTGTTGGGGCGATGATGGTAATGCCATGCTCGCCCTTTTTTACATGACGCTCAAACTGGTCTTTCCACTTATTGTATCCGGCTACCAAAGTGGCGTCCGGCTTCTGCATATAGATGAGCATGGTGTTGTTTACCGAATAGCGGTGAAATCGGGACATGACGGACAGATAACGCATATACTTTTCGCTTTCAAACAATTCTTTGATACCCTGCTCGATGCCATCTGTGATTTCCCTTAGCCGTTCTCGGTTGGTGGGTTTATTCTCAGCCATGATTTTCAATCTCCTTTCCAAGTGTGTGATTTCTGCTGTGTGTTCTGCAATCCATGCCTTTTGTTCTTCTTCACTTTCATAAAGAAAAAGGTCCAGCAGGTACTCTACATAGGCTTTCTTCTGGATTGCTTCCACAAAACGGGGGTGCGGTTCTTCCTCCGGTGTCCTGGGAGAACGGTCGGCTTCCCATTTTTTCAGCAGATAGTAGTAATCGGACAGTACGCGGTAACAGCGCTGTCGATCCTCCCGAAACTTCTGTGCCTCGGTTTTTTGCCGGACATATCTCCTGCGGGGCGGGGCCTGACTGTCATAGATCAGGCCAAAGTCCTGTGCCAGTTTCTCCGCCGCTTCTTTTGGGGAGAGGTTAAAGAGCTTTGCGGTAAAGTCGATCACATCCCCATCTGCACCGCAGCCAAAGCAGTGGAACCGCTGGTCTACCTTCATGCTGGGGTTCTTATCATCGTGAAAGGGACAGCAGGCCATACCATTTCGTTTGACCTCGATCCCATAAAACGCTGCCGCTTCTCTGGTGCTGACCGACTGCTTGACCGCTTCAAATACATTCTCTGCCATGTGCCTTTAACTGCCGGACTTTTTCACAGGGGGCTGGTATCCGGCGGCTTTCGCACGCTCACTGGCAGCTTTGCGACGCTCGGCGCTGTATGGCTCCCGGACTGATACACACCGCTTGGGGACGGTAAAGTTATGGGCGTCCTTTCGGGTGATCTGGTCGGGGTGCTTTTTTGCCAGCAGTTCCAGCTTCTCCATCAGACGGGGATCGTGGGTGTAGACCTCAGCCATTGGTTCTGCCTGGTTATAGAGGAGAATGGTTTCCCGTTCCACTAAAGAGAGCTTCATCGGCTGCCTCCTTTCCGCTGGTCAAATTCCAGCTTGAAGTTGGCATACTGTCCATCGTCCTCCAAAACCACAGTGGCATCGTAGGTCTTGCCGGTTTTCTCCGAATATAGCCCCGTCACACGGACACGGCCATCGTTCAGCAGCGCAGACACCACAGCCTTGGTCGGCTGTTTTTTCTTGGCAGCCCACCATTTGTTGTTTTTCCAGATTGCAAATTTGCAAGAATCATTCTGACAGAAGAAGCCTTTTTGCAGTTCTGCAACTTCACCGCCGCAGCGAGGGCATTTGCCCACCACCTCACGGGGCGGAGTGAACAGATACTCAGTTCCCTTGATGACCTGATAAGTCCCCACCAGATCTTTCAGCATGGTGTTGATCCCGTCTAAAAACTCCTCCGGGGCAAGCTGCCCGCGCTCGATCTCGCCCAGGCGATACTCCCACTCGGCAGTCAGAAGCGGCGATTGCAGTTGTTCCGGCAGCACCGTGATAAGGGATACTGCATCGTGGGAAGGGAGAAGCTGCACCGTTTTCCTGCTCTTTTTTCGTTCCAGAAAACCGGCAGATACCAGCTTTTCCAAAATACCGGCACGGGTGGCCGGTGTCCCCAGACCTTTTCGCTCGGCATCCTCCGGCATATCCTCTTTTCCGGCAGTCTCCATCGCGGACAATAGGGTGTCCTCCGTAAAGTGCTGAGGCGGACTGCTTTTGCCTTCTTTGACGATTGCCGCAGAAACCGAAAGGGTCTGTCCTTCGGTCAGCTCCGGCAGGGCTTTCTCTACGCCCTCTTTTTTCGGCTCTGTATCCTTCATTTTGGCACGATAAGCGTCCTCCAGTGCTTTCCATCCGGGGTGCTTCACCGTTTTTCCTTTTGTGGTAAACTCCCCACCGGCACACGCTGCAATCACAACGGTTTCCGAATAGATATGGGGCTGGGCTACGGCGCACATCAGACGCAGGGCCACCAGCTCCAGCACCGCTTTTTCTCCCGCAGGAAGGGCAGAAAGGTCTGCATCCTTGAGATTTCTGGTAGGGATTACTGCGTGGTGGTCGGTTACTTTCTTATCGTTGATGACCGTCTGCGGATCACAGGTAATGGCGATCCCTTTGCGAAACGGCATAGCATTGGCAACCAGATTCACCAGCACCGGCAGGCTGTCTGCCATATCGCCAGTCAGATAGCGGCTGTCAGTACGGGGATAGGTGCAGAGCTTCTTTTCATACAGGCTTTGCAGATAGTCCAGGGTCTGCTGGGCTGTAAATCCAAGCAGGCGGTTGGCATCTCTTTGCAGAGTAGTCAGGTCATAGAGGGCAGGCGGCTTTTCGGACTTTTCCTTGCACTCCATCTTTTTGATTGTGACATTTGCACCCTGACAGGCTTCTTTCAGCTGCTCAGCAGCAACCTTATCCGCCATGCGCTCCCCGGATACGGTAAGACCGGGTAGCTCCAGCGCCACGGTATAAAAGGGAATCGACTGAAAGGTGTCGATCTCAGCTTCTCGCTGAACAATAAGCGCCAGCGTCGGGGACATCACGCGCCCGATGTTGAGGGTTCGGTGATACAGCACGGAAAAAAGCCTTGTCGCATTGATCCCCACCAGCCAGTCGGCCTTGGCACGGCAGAGGGCAGCATCCCGAAGTCCGTCATAATCCGCACCGGGGCGCAGGTTTGCAAAGCCTTCCCTTATGGCAGAGTCCTCCATCGAAGAAATCCAGAGCCTTTTCATCGGCTTCTTGCAACCTGCCAGCTCATAGACGCTACGGAAGATCAACTCGCCCTCGCGTCCGGCATCGCAGGCATTTACCACCTCCGAAACATCCGGGGCATTCATCAGCTTTTTCAGAATATCAAACTGCTTTTTCTTATCCTTTCCCACTACCATCTGCCAATGTTCCGGCAGGATAGGCAGATCATCATATCGCCACTTGGCATACTTTGGGTCATAGCTGTCTGCATCCGCAAGACCGGCCAGGTGGCCCACGCACCAGCTGACACGCCAGCCGTTGCCCTCCAGATACCCGTCCTTACGGACGGTTGCGCCGATCACCGCAGCCAGACTTTGTGCAACCGATGGTTTTTCAGCAATCACTAAATTCATAATCTTCAACCTCCCATTCTTCCCGCACAGGCGTGTGCAGTTTTTTCTCTATGCTGTTTTCCTCATCCAGTAACAGGTTATAGCCAAACCGATAATCATAGCGGTACAGTTTCCCCAGTAGGTCATTGATGATGATGCGGCAAGCCAAAATGATACGGGGCTTATACACCTGCATCAGCTGGTAGCGTTGATAATTGCTGTAATATTCTTCATGACGGTGGGTATTGCTGACGGTATCTTCAAACAAAATATCTACTGCATCCCGGCAACCATCCTCTTTTTCCCCCTCCATACAGTTCAAAAGTTCCATTACCATAGGGAAGCTCTGTTCATCCATAGGAGCTTCTGCTGCAAGAAAACCAATCAGAGCAGATAAGAGCAGACAGGCTGCTGTCTGTTCCTGATCCGTCAAAACAGCCATTGTTTTCTCCACATTTGGCAGGATCTTTTCTTTCACAAAATCTGCCGCATCACCGGAATAAAGCTGACGGATAGAATCTATGGACAATGAAACTGTCACGGTATCTAAGGAGAAATCAAAGGGGTCATCTTGCTTTGGCGTTCTCCGAAGTTTGTTTAACATGGTAGAAAGAATGTCGCCGCCAAAATACACGGCGATCACCAGCAGGTCAAAAACAGCAATCAGCTTGATAAATATAATCAGAACACTCATTTTTTTCGTTTCCTTTCTTTAAGCCAGCGTTCCATCTCTCGGTGACAGATACCTACGCAGGGTCTTCCATAATTCCCGCAACCATAGCAGGGGTGGCTGTGGGGTAAAGAAGGAGGACGGGAAGTTTCCTTCCCGCCCTCCGGCCTGCGTGTCATCATGCGTTCATAGGGACTGTCTGTGAAACGGGTCATTTCACGCTGTCCTCGTCATCTTCTTCTGCGCTGCCCCCGTCAGCGTCCGGCTCGCCCGATTCCTCGTCCTCCAGTTCAGTTTCTTCCTCATCCGGCAGTTCCTCGCCGTCCTCATAGTCATAATCGTCTGGATTGCTGTTGTTTTTATGGTTGGCTTTACCCTTAATAAATTTGAAGTAGGCAAAGGCAGCGCCGCCCATCACAGCCAGCACCAGCAGCAGGACAGCCGGATTTACGGATTGGGATGCCGACAGCACAAGCACTTATTCGCGCGCAAACTGCGTTCGCCAGATTTCCCGTTCGGAATTACAGCCCGGAGACATCGCCATGCTGGAGCCGTCAGGCAGCGGAAACAACCATGTGCGCATCTACATTGGCAACGGATATTGGGTCGAAAGCTGTTACGGACATGGGGCTTGCATCAATAACTGGACAGACGAGCAGAACGGTGGGCATGCCTACCGTCAATTTTGGAGATATGTAGGATTTGATTGACATGGAAACAGGGGTGCGGCATGATGTCGCACCCCTGTTCTAAC
>OHKT01000542.1_pt1 | contig 12929 bp, 9 predicted proteins | sample 1568871 | NCBI WGS metagenome assembly OHKT01 (sample SAMEA3879558, study PRJEB24766) | human gut metagenome | biome: human-associated habitat; feature: feces | place: USA | collected 1985/1987
ATTTCAAAAATTGCTTTTATCTTTAATAGTATATATGTAATCTTAAGATAAAGTCTTATATTGATTAATAACTGTATTACAGGCAATTACTTATTTCAACTGTATAGTTTATATATCAGACAGACTTCGTACAAACTCAATATATTTCCTATGTGCTATATGGTAATAGTGCACAAAGCAACTCAAATCAATTTATATTGATTACACAAATTTTGTAAAAATTGTATAATTCATTTGATTTTTTAAAAAATTATGATATTATATATATGTATAGAGTAAGTAATACAAGTTACTTTTCCATACATTTCTTTGCACCGGAGGTTATGATATGAGCTGCAATAACATTATTACAATTACAAGACAGTACGGTTCAGGCGGTCACAACATAGGAAAGGCTCTTTCAGAACGCCTTGGCATTCCATTCTATGATAAGGAGCTTATATCTTTAGCAGCCAAAGAGAGCGGAATTAGTCCTGAAGTATTTGAAAATGTTGATGAGAAGGCTACAAACAGCCTTTTGTACTCTCTTTCATTAGGGCTTTATAATTACGGTAACGGTTTTTCATCTATGGGTGATTTACCTGTTAATGACAAGCTCTACATTTTACAGCACAAGATTATCAAGCAGCTTGCCAATGAAGGTCCATGCGTATTCGTTGGCAGATGTGCGGATTATGTTTTGAAGGATCACCAAAACCTCGTTAAGATTTATATCTATGCTGACATTGATGTAAGAACTAAGAGAGCAGTCGAAAGACAAAGTATTGATCCCGCTCGTGCAAAGCAGGCAGTATTAAAAGCAGACAAAAACAGAGCAAACTACTACAGTTTCTATTCAGGAAAAAAGTGGGGCTTGGCAGACAACTATGATTTGTGCATTAACAGTACAGCTTTGTCTACCGAGCAGGCAGTTGACATTATTTGTGAATACTTAAATATTATTAACAAGTAATCCTGTATAATTCCTGCACTTCCTGAATATAATGGTATTGTTTACTATAATATAGGAGGTGTTTTTATGAGAATTATTGTAATGGATATTGATGATTTTATCTTTGGCAATGAAGAATGGCATCAGAGCGAAAGATAACCGTACTTTGTAAAATTGTAAATCGTGAATACGAATAAGATAAAAGTGATGGCTGAAATCAACCATCACTTTTTTGTTTGCCCCTGAAACGATACGAGGGCGTGCTATAATTATATCTATGATAAAAACGGAGATTTTATTCCCCGTTGCTGATAAATGAAAGCGGGTCTGCAAATTGTCTGTCTATCTTAACGGCAACATGAATATGATTTTTGTCGTGTACTTCACAAGGAACTGCACCTATTACACCGATTTTCTGTCCGTTTTCTACCGAATCGCCTTCTTTTACGGTTATTCCGTTTAATCCGCTGTAAATAACTACGGCATTATCGGTTGCAATCTCTACCGTTTTTCCGTACAGTTTATCCTCGTCAACCTTTATTACCGCACCGCCTGTCATTGCGGTTACTTCATCGCCTATCTCACCCGCAAAATCCACTCCGAGATGCGATTTCCATACATTAAGACTTTTATAATACACTGTTTTCTCGCTGTATTCTCTTATAATGTTTTTCTGATTTAGCGGATAACTTAGAGTTAAATCGGTTGAAAGCATAGTTTGTAAGGCATTTCTTGTTGTGTCCTGCTCGGTAGGTTCGGTGTAAGGGGGAATTGTAACCGATATTGTTGGAACAGTTATTTCATTTGCAACTTTAGGAAATGTAGTTTCCTCTGCAATCTCCGTTATACCTGTCACCTGATTATTTACCTCCACTGCCGTGGTGGTGGGTTGCTCCGTAGGTTCTTTTGCTCCCGATATAGTATTATATGTTGAATACACTGCCATAGTTACGGCTATTAAGCAGATAGAAAGCGCAGTATAGAATCCTGCCTTTTCATATCTGCTCTTTTTCTTTCTGCTGTTATTTTCGCTCATAAATAGCACCTCCGTTGTTATTATTGGCTCTGCTGTAATAAATATACAATTATATAAAAATATTTTATAGTATTAATCTGCTACAACATTGAATATACTTGATTTTTTTGCTGAAATTTGGTACTATTAAAGAGTATTTGTGTTTAATAACAAAATAGAGGAGGAAAATATGAGTACAGCAAATATAATAGTTTTATGCTCCTTTGCGGCATATATGGTCATTATGATAATTATTGGCTTTGTATCGTCTAAGGGCACAAAAAACAACGAGGACTATTTCCTCGGCGGACGAAATCTTGGCGGCTGGACCGCTGCACTCTCTGCACAGGCTTCCGATATGAGCGGTTGGCTGCTTATGGGGCTTCCGGGTTCGGTTTACCTTGCGGGAACAGGTGAGGTATGGATAGCAGTCGGACTTTTGATCGGTACTATACTCAACTGGTACATTGTTTCGGCACGATTAAGAAAATATACAATCGTTGCAGGAAACTCACTTACAATTCCGAGCTTTTTCCAGAACCGTTACCGTGACGATAAGGGCGTAATAAAAATGGTATCTGCCATTATTATTGCAATATTCTTCACAGTATATACAGCTTCGGCATTCAGTTCGGGCGCAAAGCTTTTCGCTACACTTTTCGGCAACTCCGAAAACTACAACACTGTATATACAATCGGTCTTATAGTTGCTGTAATTGTAATTCTTGTTTATACATTTCTCGGCGGATTTAAGGCTGTTTGCTACACTGACTTTATACAGGGACTTTTAATGCTTGTTGCCATTATGGCGGTTCCGATAATCGCTTATGTAGCTCTTACATATAACAACAGTTTCTCACAGTCACTTATCGACAGCGGTGTAACAAACCCGGATAATTACCTTAACTTCTTTAAAAATGATGACGGTTCAAATGTTTCTGCCGTTTCCATTATTTCTAACCTTGCATGGGGACTCGGTTACTTTGGTATGCCACACATTCTTATAAGATTTATGGCGGTAAAAAGTGACTCCGAAATCAAAAAGTCAAGAAAAATTGCTATCGTATGGGTTATCATTTCACTTGCCGCATCTTGCCTTATCGGAATTGTTGCAAGAGGTTACCTTATCGAAAACCTTGACGCTACAGCAAGCGAAACAGTATTCATCAGACTTATTCAGCAGATCTTCTCCGATAACGGAATAATGATATTCATCGGCGGTATATTCCTTTGCGGTATTCTTGCCGCTATTATGTCAACAGCCGACAGCCAGCTCCTTGTTACCGCATCTGCCGTATCAGAGGATATTTACAAAGGCGTTAAGAAAAACGCTACAGAGAAAAGTGCTCTTAACATCGGTAAGGTTGCGGTAGTTGTTGTTGCAATTATCGGCTTTGTAATTGCCATTAATCCTAACTCAAGTATTATGGGACTTGTTTCTGACGCATGGGCAGGTTTTGGCTCTGCTTTCGGTCCGGTTGTACTTCTTGCGTTATTCTGGAAACGCTCAACACTTGCAGGTGCAATCAGCGGTATGGCAACAGGCGCACTTACAGTTATTGTATGGGACTATTTACCGCTCGTAAACGGTGTAACTCTTTACAAAGCAACAAATCTTTATTCTCTTGTTTTAGGTTTTGCGCTTGCGCTTATCGTAAATATTATAGTTTCTCTTATAGCAAAGAAACCTTCAAAAGAAATTCAGGACGAGTTTGATTCAATCAAAAGCATTGAAATCTAAGATACAAAAACAGGTTGTCGCAATTAAGCGGCAACCTGTTTTTTGTTGATATTCAGTTGTTAAAGAATTTTATTACAAATTCACTGCCTTTATTAAGTTCAGACGATACACTTATGTATCCGCCTTGCTTTTCAATAATTGTCTTTGCAAGTGAAAGTCCTATACCCACACTGTCATCACTTGAGTTTTTGCCCTTATAAAATCGTTCAAATATATGAGGCAAATCTTCTTTTGTAATACCGCTGCCGTTATCCTTTATGCTGATTTTTGTATAAAGTTTATTTTGGTCAGCGGTTATTTTTATATTTCCGTTCTGTGAATGTTCAATGCAGTTCTTAATTATATTCGTAACAGCCTCGCAAAGCCATTTTTTATCGCAGTTAAGTTTGTATGTGTCGTCACACAATGTTTCTACACTTACATTGCAAATTTCAGCCATTACTGCCGTATTTTTAATACATTCATCAATAATGCTTTTTACATCGACATCTGCGTATTTAAATCTGATTGCCTCTGCATCAAGTTTTGAAAATGTAAGCAGGCTTTGCACCAAGAATGAAACAGTGCTTGTATTATGCTTTATGTCGCTTAAAAATTCATGCCTTATTTCAAGCGGCATATCGTCATCGTCAAGAATATTATCAACCATTACAATTATTGATGTAAGCGGAGTTTTAAGCTGATGTGAAATATCGGAAAGCGATTTTTGTAAATTCTCTTTGTCTTTATTAGAATTTTCTGCCTGCTCTCTGAATTTTACGGCAGTTCGGTAAATTTGATTGTCAAGCAGTGAGAGTTCATCTTCACTGTTTCGGTCAATCTGTAATGAATAATCACCCAGATTTATACGCTCAATCCGCTTTGCAATATCCATAGTCTGTTTCTTTTGAATTTTTAAATACCCTAAAAACAGAACCGCAAAAGCAAGTCCAAACGCTATACAAACAGATACCGAAAGAATCACATATTTGTATGAGCCTTGATTATTGTACGAAACCCAATCCTTTTCGGGGTAAATTCCGTACTTATTTAAAAATTCCGAATTATCCGTATATTCGGTTTTATTATTAAGTATTTCGGCTACTTCTTTTTCGCTGACATCAGGGTATTTTTCAAGCAGTATATTTACAAGCTGATTTATGGTATCGTTACTTTTTTTTCTTATATTCTCAAGACCGATAAAAGTAAAAACAGCTGATATTACACAAAATACAATTGTTACCGCAAGACCCGCACATACAAACTTTTGAGCATTTTTCATTTGCTGACCTCCGCAACCTGATACCCCATTCCCTTTACCGTTTTTATTATATCCGCATCAAGCTTTTTGCGTATTCTCTTGATATATACGGTAAGCGTATTGTCATTTACAAAGTTGCCCGATACATCCCATATTTTTTCAAATATAAGTTCTCTCGTTACCACCTTGCCGACATTCTGCATCAGCAACGACAGTAATTTGTATTCAAGTGCGGTAAGCTCAAGCTGTTTTCCGTTTTCAAACACCGCCGATTTATCCAAATCAAGCGTAACGCCCGATACTGTAATTATGTTCTTTTTACTGTTTTTATTCGCCACTCGCTTTATGCGTGCAATAAGTTCTCTTGTAGAAAAAGGCTTTGTTATGTAATCGTCCGCACCAAGTTCAAGTCCGTTTACTACACTGTCTTCATCATCAACAGCGGTAAGAAAAATTACAGGCAAATCGGAATATCTGCGAATTTTTTTAAACAAATCAAAGCCGTTTCCGTCGGGAAGCATTATATCAAGCACTGCTACATCATAATTAAAAGGTGCTTTTCGTACAGCCTCGTCTAAACTAAGACAGTATTCACAACTGTAGCCGTTCTGTGCAAATGCATACTCAAGTCCTTTTATTATGCTTTTGTTATCCTCAACAAGCAGTATCTTCATACTAACACTTCCCTTCTTTTGTGATTATATCACCCTGTAAGCCGATATGTCAAATATTATCGTTGCGTATGGTTTCAATTATATTCTGTTTATTCACTTTGCTGATAGAAATTTTCATAATAAGCCATACAACAAAGAATACGAACACTATGCTTATGAGTACAGCCATAGTCGGGAATGAATAGTCAAGCATAATGGTATTTCCCGTAGCCTTAAATATAGCATAACCTCCGAGCAATCCGAGCGGAACACCGATAAGCAAGGATTTTAAACCGTAGAACAAACTTTCAAGTCTTATCATTCTGTTAAATTCTTTCTTTGTCATACCGATAGACTTGAGCATCGCAAATTCCTTACTGCGCAAACGCATATTGGTATTGATTGTGTTAAATACATTTGTTATACCGATAAGTGAAATTACAATAATAAAACCGTAAGCAAAGATTGCAATAATAAGCACAATGGCATTCATCCGTTCTTTTTGCTCGTTAATATTAAAAACATCAAGATTTTCTATATCAAGATTATTTATATATTCTACCGTATTTACAGGGTCAGCCGAATCAATAACAATGACTCCTGTTGTATGGTCATTATCCTCGGCAAACAGCTTTTTAAAATAATCCTCACTTACAAGCACACTTCCCTCATTTAGGGTACTCATAATACTTGAAACTATAGACCCCGGCACTTCCTTATTAATTGTATCATATATAACAAGGTCAACAGACTTATAATCATCCGGATTATATACAAAATCAGGATCTGTTTTCTGAATTTCTTTAATATCATCCTCAGTATATGACGGGGTTCCGTTAGGATACAACTTTACAACAGTGTTCATAGGCAAGTCAAATTCCTTACCCTTGATAAGAATATTATCCGAATTGTAGTATTTAAAATCATTCGTAATAAGTGCTTTATCCTTGACATCATCATAATTATATCCAAGTGCGGTTACATACTCCTTAAAGCTCTTATTATCCACACCAAACACATACGCTAAATCGCCGCCCGATAACTCTGCCGCTTTGGCATCCTCCGTATAATAATCGGTAAGCCCCACTATATTGCCATAATAATTTTCACAGGCTTTTATGCTTGAATTTATATCCGTATCAGCAATGATTCTTTTGTAAACATTTTCGTATTCATCATATGACAGCTTATCGTTTGCATGTACAGTAATATTGTAAGAAATATCCTTAAAGTGATCACCTGCAATTTTTAATCCGTACTCAATAAAGGTGGAAATTGAAATAAACATTGCAACTGTTATAATAATAGAAATTACAGTAGTGCGGTACTTCTTTTTACTGCGTTTAAGGTTTTTATAGGCAATTTCTCCGCCCACACCAAACAGCTTTTTAATAAATTTCGGTGATTTATAGCTTTTCTTTTTATTAATCTTAATGTCGTTGTTGCCTCTGATTGCGGTAATCGGAGCAATTCTTGAGGCTCTGAAAGCCGATGAAAGCGTAGAAAACAGAATAATAACCGCTGACATTACAGCAGAAATAACCGCTACCCACCATGGAACAGCATAAACAAATGAGATTCCGTTCAGCATATTTTCGAGCAATGCGTTCAAAATTACCACAAGCAGCGCAATTACACCTACGCCAAGCAAAATGCCTGCCGGAATACCGATTATGCCAAGCACAAAGCCCTCAAAAAGCACATTATGCCTTATCTGCTTTGATGTAGCACCGATTGAAGCAAGCATACCGTACAACTTTGTTTTTTCGGTAATTGAAATTGCAAAGCTGTTACGGATAACAAAAATACTTGAAATTGCAATAATTACAATAATTATTACAGCTAATGATAAAAGCATTCTCATATACTCGTCACTTAGCGCAAAGCCTTTGTATCTCAGCAAATCTTTGTTTATACTCGCCTCATAAAAATCGCCGTTTTCAAGATAAACTTCAAAATCATTTTTTAAACTCTCAAAATCGTCACCCGTTAAATTTAAAATCTCACCGCTCGTTGTAATATAATCTTTTTCACCGTCTGATGTAAAACTTATAAACAAATCATTTATATCGGCATTTTCTTCAGCTAAAGTGAAAGCGGAACTGCTCGCAGAATTGCTGTCTGCCGCAAAATATGATGAAGAAACCTTATTAAACACACCTACAACAGTGTAAGTCTTTTTATGAGTATCGACAAGTTTTTCCAAACCATTTTCGTCAATAAAATATTCGGTATCGTTTAACGGTATTTCCGCACCCGATACATAAACTCTTTTGCCCAAGTCAAGTGTAATTGTATCGCCTATTTTAAATTCCGCTCTGCTGTTCTCAATTACACTCTGCGAAAGCACAAGTTCGTTTCCGTTTTGCGGAAGTCTGCCCTCTTTAAGTGTAACATTAAAGCAGTCTGTAAATGATTTTTCGTTAAATGCAACCACATTTATGTACGGCTTTGTGTCAAATTTCGCCTGCGGCAGATATGCGCAACCGAGATTTTGTTTTATATAAATGTCCTTTACATTTCTGTTTGCCTGCGCATTGTCAATAATTTTTTTGTTTGCTCCTTTTACAAATAAATCATAATTACCCGTAATATTAATTTGTAAGTTTACCATTGTCTGTTGTGCGCTTGCCGCCATACCGGCAACAACCATAATCAAAGCGCACGAAAGCATAATACCGATAATCGTAACAATCGTACGGCTTTTATTCAACTTTAAATTTTTAACAGTAAGTTTATTCAGTATCTTCAAGCCTTACGCCTCCCTTAAAATTTTGCCGTCCTGAATTGTAATAATTCTGTCGGCTTCCTTTGCAATTTCAAGATTGTGCGTAATCATAATTATTGTCTGATTAAAGTCACGGTTAGACATTTTCAAAATACTCATAATTTCTTCTGTGGATTTTGAATCAAGGTTACCCGTAGGCTCGTCAGCAAGCAAAATAGCCGGATTATTTATTAAAGCTCTTGCAATCGAGGTTCTCTGTTGCTGACCGCCCGAAAGCTCGTTTGGCAGATGATTTCTTCTTTCAAAAAGTCCGAAAGACTTTAAAATCAAATCCATTCTCTCTTTGTCGGGTCTGAAAATAGCGAGTTTATCATTATTCATATTATTTATTTCGTTTCCGTCTATATAAATTTTGCCGCTTGTCGGTCTGTCAACACCGCCGAGCAAATGCAAAAGCGTTGATTTTCCGCTGCCGCTTGCGCCTACTATAGCAACAAATTCGCCCTTATTTACAGACAAAGAAATATTGTCAACCGCATTTACAATATTATCTCCCTCTCCGTAGGTTTTTACAAGATTTTCAACTTTGAGTATTTCCATAATAATTCCTCCAAATTTATTTTACAGGTTTATTATAAATACTCATAATGACGCTAAAGTGACTGCTAAATAATTTTTTTGTTTTTACAAAGCAATTTGCATATGCAGCTTATAGGTATGCACAAAAGCGTCCACAACATACTGTAAAACGGGCAAACCTGTCCTTTAAAATTCAGCGTACAATTGCTGTAATCCCAGACATTAAGTTTAAATTTTACATTCACTATAAATCCGCATATTCCCTCCATAAGTGTGATAACGGCACCGCCTATAAGGCATTTGCTGCGTAAACACAGTTTTGGGAATTTTTTATATATTCTGAAAATTGTAAGAAAACAACTGCCGCCCGTAACCGCCATTGTCCAATGAGTTTTTCTGCGCCACAGTATTTCAAGCAAAGCATAAGCAACTCCGCCGATTGAAAACAGGATACAATCACATTTTAATCTCTTTAACAAAAAAATCACCGTTTTTATTATGTCCAAAAACGGTGATTTAAATTCTGACTATTAAATTTCCAATTCATTAACTATATTTTTTAGTTCATCAAGCGAATATAAGCAATTGATTGCCGACAGCATAGCATTGGCAGTAAGGTAAGACGGCATATCTAAGTGCTTTAACAAGGCTTTTCTTAATTTCTCGGAGTTTTCCCTGCCGGTAAGACCGAGCCTGTATAAGTCGGCTTTTGTTACCTCTTCTCTGTCTGCCTGTTCATCTTCACCGATTATTGTAGCTCCGCTTTTGCGAATTGCCTTGATAATCACATCATCGCTCACTCCCTCAACACCAAGAAAGCCCTCTTTTGAACCGTGCGCCTTACGCTTTTCCTTGCCGTTTATCTGCGGTATGTAGCAATGTTTTATCTTACTTTTGTCAACCGTACCACGCAAAAAATTTCTTATAACAAAGCCTGCGGAATCGCTGTCAGTAAATACAAGTATTCCCCTCGTCTGTGCTATTTTGCGGATAAGCGATTGCTTTTCTTTATCCGAAAACACACGGAAACCGTTTGTTTCGATAATCGTTGTGTCTACAAGATTTTTCAATTTTATTTTGTCATATCTGCCCTCAACTATTATTGCCTCTTTTATTTTCAGCAATTAAACTCTTCCCCTCTCAGCGGTCAGCAAAAGCTGTGCAATCAGTTTTTCAAAGAACACTCTGTCATTTACCGAAACACTTTTAAATTCGGTTTCCGCCTGCAAAAGCAAACTAAGCGATTTTCTTAAAGCCTGCGTAGAAACTCGCTTTGTTGCCCTTCTTGCATTATCAAGTACAAACGCTCTGTTTTTATAATTAAACTTACTCGCAACCTCCGTTTTTTGTACGCCGCTTTCATCAGCAACTCTGATTCTGTATGCGTCTATAAAAGCCTGCGATAAAATAAAAAGCATATCCGCCGTCTTTTCCTGCTGATAAAATAAGGTGTCAAGCGTATTAAAGGCTTTTTGTGCATTGCCGTTAAGCACAGCGTCCGAAAGCGCAAAAATCTTTGATTCAAGTGTAACCGTCGCAAGTTTTTCTATGTCTTCGTCAGAGATTTCTTCTCCCTTTACATATGCGGAAATTTTATCTATCTCATTTTTCAGCATATTAAGGTCACGACCGCAAAGCGAAATAAGTTGTGTGGCATTTACCTGTGAAATGAATTTTCCGTTTGCATTCGCCCATTTTGCAATAAACTTAACAAGCTCGTTTTGAGTAAGAGTATTGAACTCGCAAACGATTCCGTTTTTATCGGCATATTTTTTTAATGCAGGCAAAACGGTTTTATTTTTAACAGGTTTTACAGACGGCAAAGAAACTATAAATACGCAACCGTCAGGCACTGCCTTGTATATATCTGCAAACCTTGCGTTATCATTTGCATTAAATTCATCGAAAGCCGCATCGCTTACGAGAACACAGTTAAATTCACTCATAAACGGAACTATTTGTACAGAGGCGGCAAGCTCGTCAAAATTAATGCTGTCACCAAATGAATGAAAATTAAACTCTGACGGTGTCTTACCTGCTACAGCCGTAACAAGCTTATCGGTATATTTTTTTACATACATTTGCTCTTCGCCGTAAATCAAATACACTTTTGCAAAATTTCTTTCTTTTATATGCTTGTCCATCTGTTTATCTGTTAGTACAGCCATATTTCCTCCGTCAATCAATAACAATCTGCAGATTTTTGTCCCGTACAAAAATCATATCTTCGCAATCTTTTGCGTTTGCATCGTCGGTATTCGTAATAATTCTTTTACCGCAAATATCTTGCAAATTATCTCCGTCTTTATCGGTAATTATGTAATCTGCTTTTCTGTGTTTTTCCAAAATATCTTCTGCCTTGCAATTACCGTCAAGTAACAAAACAGTGGTGCTTTCGGTGCTGATATACTGGTACACACCGCTTTCCGTGCTTACTGCTTCATCTTTTGTTTCCGAATTTAAATTAAGCGTAAAACTTTTATTTACAGTAAAATATTTTACATTACCGTTATCTTCATTCTCACCTTTACTATCATATATCAAAACATCCGATTCGTCAAATTTTGTTTGGAAAATATCGGCATAAAGCAAACTTCCGTCCGAATCCGAAGGCACAATCAAAAAATCAAGCAAAGTCGTATCTTCCATAATATCAGACACGGCATAATATACATTTGTTGCTTCTCCGCCGCAGCTGACAACCGAGCAATTTTTTCCACGCTTTACCGTAACCGTATTTCCTCCCGTTGCGTAAATATTAATGACGGTTGTATTTACATCAATTACGGAGTAAACCGCAAAACCGAGTGCAAGAACACACAGCGAAATAACAGCGCTCTTAACGGCATAGTTTGCTTTGTTTTTAACAAAATATCCGACAATCACCATAACCGCAATAAGAGCAAGCCAAATGTAAAAATACGGTTTTCGTGCGTTTACCGAAGAAAACGGAATATCCGAAAATGTGCCGACAATAAAAATTACATACTTACTTAACTGCTCACATACAAAGGTAAGCGGATAAGCAATAATACTTACAATTCCAAAGCCGTAAAGAATCACCGCAAGCAACGCACAAGCTACAAGTACGCTTACCGCAGGCGAAAGTATAACGGAAAGCAAGATTGAAAATACCGATACTTTACCAAACATCAACACTGAAATCGGCATTGTCCATACAGTGGCAGAAACGGAAACCGCAAATAAGTTTACTGTAAATTCAACGGGCTTTTTAAGTCTTTTCAATTTTGCAAATTTGCCCATTATATAAACTGAAATTTTTCTTGCCCACAATATTATTCCAAGCGTTGCGGTAAAAGATAAAAGCATACCCACATCGGCAACAGCTGTAGGATTGGGTACGGTGAGAATTAAAGCCGCAATTCCGAGCGAATTGAGCGAATCGCCTTTGCGCATAAACATTTTTCCCGAATACACTACGGCAAGCATTACTCCCGCTCTTACAACAGACGGTGCAAATCCTGTTACCGCCATAAATGAAAATGCGCACATAAGCATTATCATCGAACGCAAAACTCTGTTTTTTATAATTTTCTTGATACACAAAAATACAAAACTGCTGATTATGGCAAGATGCATACCCGACACAACTATCAAAAAACTTACGCCGCAACGGGTAAAATCGTTCTGAATTTCTTGCGATAAAGCGGTTTTTTCTCCCAATAAAACCGCTCTGCACAGTGATGCGCAATCCTGCGACATATTTTGTTCAAAACTGTCCGCAAAATTTTCTCTTATCTTTACAGCTTGATAATACAGAGGCTTGTCATCGGTCTTTTTTACAATATAAGCAAAGTTTTTATTAACAGATGCCTGTAAAAACGCACCGTCAGCAATCATCTGACTTTTAGTACATTCTTTTAATGGCAAAACACAGCTTATTCTGTCAAATTCTTCAACATTTAATTCATTAATTGTTGAAAGACAGATTTTCAGTTTTTCGATTTTTCCGTTTATACTATCGGTTTCAATTAAATATCTGTAAGTATCGTACTGCACCGTGGGTTGCTCAAGTACAGTT
>OHKT01000548.1_pt1 | contig 12784 bp, 10 predicted proteins | sample 1568871 | NCBI WGS metagenome assembly OHKT01 (sample SAMEA3879558, study PRJEB24766) | human gut metagenome | biome: human-associated habitat; feature: feces | place: USA | collected 1985/1987
TAGCAAATTTCTGAAAAGCGTTCGAGTCCAATTAGCAAATATACATCATGCGGCGTATAAAAATCTCCCGGTAACAGAAGTAAAATTACCGGGAGAAGGAGGAACAAAAAAACGCTGCAAACCCCGAAAAAAGGCTTGCAGCGGTGCTTTCTGGCGTCCCAGAGAGGATTTGAACCTCCGACCCCACGCTTAGGAGGCGTGTGCTCTATCCAGCTGAGCTACTGAGACATTTTTAAGATTTATGCAATTTTCATTGCTCGAAGGAATCGAACAATCTGCCGCTTAGGAGGCGTGTGCTCTATCCAACTGAGCTACTGAGACATCTATCAAAAATATTAAGTTGTATGCAAAATTTAGACTCGAACCATCTACCGCTTAGGAGGACCCTGTTATATCCATTTAACTAACGAGACAAATGCCGCTTTTCCTTGAAAACATTCTGTTTTCAGGATTTTTGTTATGGCAACCTTTATTTTAATTATCAGCTCTTTTGAAGCTGTTAATTACAATTATTTTACTTTTTTAATATTTGTAAATACCTCATCTATTATAACAGTTTCATCTGTCTGCTACAACCGTTTTTCGTATTTTTCTGAAATCATTTTGCTTCCACTATTTTTTCCATGATTTTTATTTTTGTTAGTTTTACGTTAAATTCTGGTTTTTATTTTTGTTAAGTTTTTCTCTCTATTTTAAATCTTTGTCATTTATTTTAAATGACTGTAAGGTCTATTGTATGTGTTTTTTTCAAATGCTACGATAACTATCGGCATGTGACCGTCTTTTACTGTCACGGCATCATACGAATAAAACAGGAACTTTTACAGGAGGTTATTATGAAAAAACGAATCGTTCAATTACAGATCGGCGCTGCGGCGATTGCAGCAATTCTCGGAACGGGAAGCGTTATAAATGCATTTCCGTGTTCCGCCGCTTTGGTCACTGCTTACGCAAAAGAGCAGAATACCGAGGAAAATGTAACCGTAGTCAATGAAAAGACAACATGGAAATATCTTGACAACAACACAGATCCGGCATCCGGGCTGTCCTCGCTCACTGCTTGGACTACTCCTGATTTTAATGACTCTGCATGGAAGTCTGCCGCCGGAAAATTCGGTGCGAAAAGGGGCGCTCTTACATCTTTTAACGGATTTACTCCGACAGTTCTTTTACAGCAATATCAAGATCAAGAAAACAGCAAATGTACTCCGACATTTTTCTTCCGTACAACTTTTAATGCACAAAATATTGATCAGATCACTTCTGTCACAGGAACTCTTTTCCATGACGACGCTGTTGCCGTTTACTTAAACGGACAGTTGATCACTTCAGCCGACATGCCGGATGAAAAGCATGAAAATAATCTTTATTATGCAGGAGTAAGCGCAGGAGCTCCTAAAGAAGCTTCAGTTGTTCTTACAAAAGATCAACTGAAAAGCATCTTAAAAGAGGGATCAAACGTTCTTTCTGTAGAACTTCATCAAGACCGTGAATCCAGTTCTGATATTTACTTTGAATTTCAGAATTTGTCTTTAAACTATAATGAAAATAATACAGACGGCGATAACAGCGGAAGCAATGATGAAAAAGTAACGCAGAAATCTATTTTTCTAACTGTAGGAAACGATACGTCAAGTCAGGGAATTACGTGGTACGCCGACACAGAAACGGCAGGAGAAGTTCAGTATGCGGTAAAAACAGGCGATACATTCCCTGAAAATTACTTAACTGTACCCGCTTCTTCAACAGCTGCAAACGAAAAAGGATTCTATTCTAATCAAGCGGTTCTTACAGGACTTCTTCCTGATAAAGAATATGTGTATCGTGTAAAAAATGGCGATACAATCAGTGATATTTATAGTTTTACTTCCGGAAACAACGACGGTTCTTATGAATTCGCCTTCGTAGGAGATCCTCAGATCGGCGCCGGCAGCACAGACAGCGATATTGAAGGATGGAATGAAACTTTGAAAACTATTTCTTCAAAATTTAACGCCGACTTTCTTCTTTCAGGCGGAGATCAGGTAAACACGGCCTCAAATGAAACACAGTATACAGGATACATAAATGAGTTGTTTACTTCCCTTCCGAGCGCTACGACAATCGGAAACCACGACTCAGGTTCTGCCGCATATAATCAGCATTTTAACCTGCCAAACGAAAGCGCTGACAAAGGACAGACAACTGCCGGAAGCGACTACTGGTTTGTTTACGAAAATACACTTTTCATTAATTTAAACTCCAATGACAGATCCACCGCAGAACATAAAGCATTTATCGAAGAAGCAATCGCTGCAAATCCGAATGTAAAATGGAAAACAGTTGTTTTTCACCATTCTATTTTCTCAACTGCAAGTCATGTTGACGACGGCGATATCATTACAAGACGTAATGAACTTCCTCAAGTTTTCAAAGATCTTGATATTGATGTTGTATTAATGGGACATGATCATGTTTACACAAGAACTTATATGATGGACGGAACAACTCCTGACACAAGTAAAGGAGTTCAGAGCAGCGTTACAAATCCGACAGGAATTCTTTATCTTACCGCAAACTCTGCTTCCGGTAGTAAATACTATGATATCAAAGCTCCGAATGCCGAATATTCCGCTAAGATGGATCAATCTTACAGAAGAACGGTAACAGATATTAAAGTGACAGATACTTCTTACACAATGAAAACTTATTACGCCGATGATCTATCTTTATTAGATGAATTTACAATCTACAAAGCGGATAATACAGCTCTTCTCAATAAGATAAATGAACTTAAAAATATGAATTTATCGGAGTCTGATTATACAAAAGACAGTTGGAAGTCCTTTTCCGATGCTCTTACATCAGCAGAAGAACTGTTAAAAAATTTTGATGCCACACAAGATATGCTGGATGCATCGCTTTTAGATCTTCAGACAGCTTACGAGAATCTTGTCAAAACCGATGATCAAAACGGTAATGATAACAATGGTAATAACAATAACGGCGATAACAATAACGGCAATAACAATAACGGCAATAACAACAACGGCAATAACAACAATGGCAATAACAGCGGCAATAATAATGCCAACAACAATAACAACAGCAGTAATAAAGCAAATACTTCTGCTCCGTCCGCAAAAACCGGCGATATCACCACTTTTGCTCCGATAGCTTTGCTGCTTGCCGCATCACTTTCCGTTATTGCATTTATTACAAAAAGAAGGAGATCTGCTTAAGATCAGATAGGATAAAATGATGTTGAGAAAAATAAAGCAAAACTATATTGTACTGATACTTATTTTCCTCAGTGTCCTCACTATACTTATTCTTCAGAATTTCGGGTTTAAAAGCTATTCTCGATACAGCACAGATACACTCCACTACGACAAAGGTGTCGTAGTGGAGATTTCTAATGAGGACATTGAATATGATAAAGAACTTAAAATTCACCTCGGCAGTCAGGATTTAAAAATAAAAATGTCCGAAGGAATTCAAAAAGGTAAAATTATAGAAGTAACAAATTATCTAACGAAAACACATAATGTTCATGCGAAAATCCATATGCCTCTTATTATCAATATCGATCAGCCTGATAATATTGAGCCATATTATACTGTATACAATTATGACCGCACATTTTCTCTTTTTGCATGTGCCGCCGTTCTTGCAGCCGCGATCTTTTGTATCGGCGGAGGAAAGGGATTAAAATCAATCGCAGGGCTTCTTTATTCTATGCTTCTTATCATTGAATTTCTCCTGCCTGCCGTATTCTCAGGATGGCCGCCGATCGCATCCAGTATCATATGTGCCATACTGTCCACGGCAGTTACTCTTCTTCTGTTAAACGGACAAAGCGGGAAAACATTTTCCGCGATTTTATCTACAATGATTGGAATGTTTTTTGCGCTTATTCTTTTCCTTATCACATCTGCCATGATCCATGTGGACGGATTCAGTTCGGCAGATGCCGAAGGTTTGATTTTAATACATGAAGAAACCGGTCTACAGATTAAAGACGTTCTTTTTGCGGGAGTTGTAATTTCTTCTCTCGGTGCGATCATGGATGTCGGAATGTCTGTCGTTTCATCACTTTACGAAATTTATCACCATAATCCGACTCTTACTGCAAAAGATATTTTCAGATCCGGTATAGAAATAGGAAAAGATATGATCGGAACAATGACGAATACACTGATCCTTGCATTTACAGGCAGTGCATTCATCACATTACTTGTGTTCCTCTCATATCAAGTACAATTTAACCAACTTATCAATTCTAATTATCTCAGCATCGAAATTGCTCAGGGACTATGCGGAACATTCGGAATTGTTCTGACAATTCCAGCCGCTTCTGCAATCTCTGCATTTATGCTGACTCGAAAACAAAAGATGATCCCGTAGTGTGCCTTTCGGCTCTTCCGGCGATTATTCATATTAAAAATTAATATATCCCTGCAGCCATATCGTTCCTTTAAAGCGCCTTCCGATCTCAGGTTCTCCCATCGTCTCGGATACGGGAACACATATATCAAATTGAAGTTCATTTACATTAAGCTTCATCTGATAAACTTCCCTGTTCGTGACGATGTTTTTTCGTCTGCGGACTGCCAGTATCTCTCCCATGATAGAATAAAGATCGCACTCTATTCCATACGGCATAAAATACGTATCCACTATAGAAAATATATCCTCATTTGCAAGTCTTTTTGAAACTTGAGAATACATATCTATATCGTCTAATGTCAGTGTTTCTATCGCGCTCTGATCTCCGTTTCTTGCTGCATTAATGAGCATCTTCCGGTTATCCGAAGCTTCTTTTTCCGACCTTACGCTTTTCTCGTCTTTGCTTACCGGAAGCAATATCATTCCTGATAAAGCAAGCCCGGATAAAGTAACTGACGTCGTCGGATCTGCCGGGAATCCGGCCTGACGTTCTCTCATATATTCGATTCCGTTCTGCACCGTAAATATCAGACTTATTCCGATCTTAGAATCTTCACACATTCCGAGATATTGTTCTTTTTCAATTTTTCTCTCTACGGCAATTTCTGCATATGTGCTTATACCGCTTCCTTCAAAATACGGAAAATAATAATAAGGATCAAAATATTCTCTTTCATCTAATCCGCCGCACAGTGCAATTCCCATACTTTGTCCGTATTCTTTTTTCAGCTCACAGAAATCTTCTCCCGGCTTATAAGAAACTATTGTCTGATGAGTACACTGCTCTTCAACTTCTTCCAACAGCTTTTTTAAGTCTGATCTTGTTTGAATATTATCAAATCCTAACGCTTTTAAATACTTATGCATCTATTTTTCATCTTTCTGTCTTGATTGTTTTCAGATCTTTTTACTCTTATTTTTTCTTGACTTCTATTTTCTCATTTCCGCCCATATACGGTCTGAGAACTTCAGGAATTTTTACCGATCCGTCAGCCTGAAGATTATTTTCCAAAAATGCAATCAGCATTCTCGGCGGAGCGACAACTGTATTATTCAGTGTATGTGCAAAATAGTTTCCGTCTTTACCTTTCACGCGAATACCGAGACGTCTAGCCTGTGCATCTCCGAGATTTGAACAACTTCCTACCTCAAAATATTTTTTCTGACGCGGAGACCACGCTTCTACATCTACAGACTTCACTTTCAAATCTGCAAGATCTCCCGAACAACACTCAAGTGTTCTTACCGGAATATCCATAGAACGGAACAGATCAACTGTATTTTTCCACAATTTTTCATACCACTCCATACTTTCTTCCGGTTTGCAGACAACGATCATTTCCTGTTTTTCAAACTGATGAATACGGTATACTCCTCTTTCTTCGATTCCGTGAGCTCCTTTTTCTTTTCTGAAACAAGGTGAATAACTTGTCAGTGTCTGTGGAAGTTCCTCTTCCGTAAGCTGTGTATTAATAAACTTTCCGATCATAGAATGCTCGCTTGTTCCGATAAGATAAAGATCTTCTCCTTCAATCTTATACATCATCGCATCCATTTCCGCAAAACTCATTACGCCTGTAACAACATTACTTCTAATCATAAACGGAGGTATACAATATGTAAAACCTCTGTTGATCATAAAATCGCGGGCATAAGATATCACTGCCGAATGCAGTCTTGCTATATCTCCCATAAGATAATAAAAACCGTTTCCTGCAACTTTTCTCGCACTGTCAAGATCAATGCCGTTAAACGCTTCCATAATCTCTGTGTGATACGGAATTTCAAAATCAGGAACTACCGGCTCTCCAAAACGCTCGAGTTCTACATTCTCACTGTCATCTTTTCCAATCGGAACAGACGGATCGATAATATTCGGAATGGTCATCATGATTTTCTTGATTTTTTCTTCAACTTCTTTTTCTTCTACAGACAACTCCTCGATTCTTCCTGCGCTTTCACTTACTTTTTTCTTAAGAACTTCTGCTTCTTCAAATTTTTTCTGAGCCATCATTGCTCCGATTTCTTTTGAAGATTTATTCTTTTCTGCACGAAGAGCTTCTACTTCCTGCTTTATCTCTCTGTTTCTTAAGTCTAATTCAATTACTTCATCAACAAGAGGAAGTTTTTCATCCTGAAATTTATTTTTAATATTTTGTTTTACGATTTCTGGGTTACTTCTTAAAAATTTAATATCTAACATAACATATACTCCTTTTTCTTCTTTACTCTTTTCCTAATTAAAATTCACATTTTATTATTGCTAAAACTTATATCTTTTCTTTATGATCACACTTTTCTATACGGTTATTCTTCCATATCTCTCAAATCATATTTTTCTTGATACACCGCTTTTTCCAGACATTCTTTTTCTTCGGATGATAACTCAATATAGCTTTCACCGTTTACAACTTCTTTTATATAAGTGTAACAGCCTTCTCTGCTGTGCATTGCATTGAAGATCCATCCGTTATTGTTTTCATCCAGCATTGTAAGTGCAAAACTCAATTCTCCGCCCATTTCGTGAAAAGCATCGTATTTGACAATTCCGACCTTCTGATAATGTGTTTTCATTTTTTCCGAAATTTCTTTTACTTCTTTTTCATTTGCTCTCACAAGTTCTGCGATTTCATCCAGTTCATCAAATTTGCCGAAAATACTTTTTTCAAGATTTTTTCCGTTTTTTCCACGTATAAATGTTACATAACTTTTCTGTAAACGTCTATATTTTGTATTCAGCATCACATACAATACGATCATTACAATCTGTATGATAAACATAACGACAAACAGATAAAACGGATCTACTCCCCAACTATCCAATATACCTTTCATTTCTTTTCATCTCCCCATATTTTATGACTTTTGCTTCATCTTTTTTCTATACGTTCTTCCTTTTCACATTTCTATTTCTTCTATTTTGATTGAATAGACATGATCAAATCATAGATTCTTTCAAGTTCTTCCTCTGAATAATATTCTATCTCAATCTTTCCCTTTCCATTCGCTTTTGGGTTAACACTCACTTTTGTTCCTATTATATTTTTCAAGTGTTCTTCGAGATTATCGTACACAAACATGTGTTCTTGTTTTTGTACTTTTACTTCTTTTTTGGGATTTTTTAAAGCTTTTACAAGTTTTTCAGTTTCCCGAACGCTTAATTTTTCATCAAATATCTTGTTTGCCAATATATACTGCTGTTCTTCATCGTCAAGCGCCAACAAAGCTCTTGCATGTCCTGTACTGATCATATCATCAACTATCATCTGCTGTACACGCTCACTTAGTTTAAGCAGCCGCATGGAATTCGTTACCGCTGTCCGGCTTTTTGAAACCCGCTCTGCAACTTCATCTTGTTTTAAATCAAATTCCTCTAGCAGACGTTTATATGCCATTGCTTCCTCGATCGGATTCAAATTTTCCCTCTGAATATTTTCAATAAGAGAAATTTCAACAATCTCCTGATCCGTATAGTTTTTCACAATAATCGGAACATCTTTAATTCCCGCAAGCTTTGCAGCTCTCCATCTTCTCTCACCCGCTATGATTTCATAATAATCTTTCTTTTTTTGAACAAGAAGCGGCTGTAATATTCCAAATTGCCTGATAGAATCTGCCAATTCCATAAGCGAATCTTCATCAAATTCTTTTCTTGGCTGTTCTCTGTTCGGTTCAACTTCATTTATTTTTACTAATATTTCCCCGGATCCAACATTTTTTTCTTGTTTTTCTTTACTTACTTTCTGCTGAGATGCTGATTCTTCCTTCACAGTCTTATTCGGGATAAGACTATCCAATCCTTTTCCAAGACCATTTCTTTTCCCTGCCATAATCACTCTTCTCCTTTATGAATAACTTCTTCTGCCAACAGCATATAACTCGTAGCTCCTGTTGACTTCGGATCATAAAGATTGATCGGCATTCCATAACTAGGAGCTTCCGCTAATCTAATATTTCTCGGAATAATTGTCTTATAAATATTCTGATTCAAATTATCCTTAACGTTTTCCACAACTTGTAGGGAAAGATTCGTTCTTGCATCATACATTGTAAATACGACGCCTTCTATCTCAAGATTCGGATTCAATCTCTCCTGTACAAGTTCAATCGTATGTATCAACTGACTCAGTCCTTCCAATGCATAATATTCGCATTGTATAGGCACTATTATAGAATCAGCCGTTGTCATTGCATTTATTGTAAGCATGCTCAATGCAGGCGGACAATCAATTACAACAAAATCATATTCATCTTTTACTTTTTTCACTTCAGTTTTTAATATATATTCCTTATTTTCAACACCGATCAATTCAATCTCTGCCGCCGAAAGGTTTATATTAGAAGGAAGAACGTCAAGATTTTCAAGTGCATCTTTACATATACACTCTTCAATTCCCGCATTTCCTATTATCAGATCATAAACTGTTTTTTCAGCTTCGTCTTTATCAACACCTAAACCACTTGTCATATTTCCTTGTGGATCCATATCAAGAGCAAGAACTTTTTTCCCTTTACTTGCAAGAGCAGCCGATAGATTTATAGAAGTTGTTGTCTTACCTACCCCGCCTTTTTGGTTGGCAATAGCTATTATTCTCCCCATTTTTGCCTCCTCATATGCGTTCTTTTAACATATTTTATATAATATTGCTTCATATTCCAAGACGCTCGCAATAAGAACACTGATGTTTTCACAATCTAAATTCCTTATGTTTGCGTATTTTATATTATACCACTTTTTAAATTATTAATCTATAACTTTTGAATGTTTCACGTGAAACATTTTATTAACTTTTCACGTTTTTATCTTTTAAAATAACCTTTTATATCTACCATTACTAACAAAAAATCATTTATTTTTGACTTTTTTATTTCTACTTCTGCTTTTTATTACAATAAAATGTTTCACGTGAAACATTTTATAAATCATTTCTATTATCTCTTAAAATATTCTTATTATTTCTTTCATTCTTGAATTGATAAATTCAGTGTAGTATAATAATTAAATAAAGTATTGAAAGATGGTGAAATCCTATGGATAAGAATAAGTTATTAAAGAGAATTGCTGTTTTTACAGGTGTTTCTTTAACGGCAATGCATGTTTTTAACAGAATCTCTACATATATTGCTACTGCTGATAATCTTCTTGGTGCAGATGATTATAACGTCTATGATTGGAAATACGGAAAAATTTCTTATAAAAAGAAAGGGGCAGGAACGCCTCTTCTTCTTATACACAATTTTAATGTTTTCTCATCTTCTCATGAATGGAATAAGATCATAGATCACTTTTCAGCAACAAACACTGTATATTCTATTGATTTGCTTGGATGTGGTTGTTCTGAACGTCCGATCTTAACATATACTAACTTTTTATATGTGCAGCTGCTTACCGATTTTATCAAAAATGTAATAGGTGAAAAAACAGACGTCATTGTTTCGCGGGACTCCTCTCCTTTTGTTTTAATGACATGTGCAAATGACGACACCTTAATCGATCGTATTATAATGATAAATCCTCAAAGCTTAGTTTCACTTGCAAAAGTTCCTTCTAAACAGAGCAAATTATTAAAAAACATACTATATATGCCTGTTATAGGTACTTTTATATATAACATAAAAACAAGAAAATCCATTATATACGAGAGATTTACTTCCGCATATTTCTACAATCAAAACAAAGTAAATGAAAAAGATATATTAGGATGTTTTGAATCATCGCACAGAAATAAATCTCATTCAAAATATGTATACGCCTGTCAGAAATTGGGTTATACAAATGCAAATATTTCTTTTTGTCTGGGCAAATTAAAAAATAAAATTACAATTATTATAGGAAATGATAATCCTGAAAATATTCTTTCCGCAAACCAATATCAAAATCAAATTCCGGAGATAGAAATCATCGGAATAGATCATGCTAAAATGCTTCCTCATGTGGAAAAATCGGATGAATTTATTGAAATAGTAAAACCGCTCTTAGAGAAATAGCTTATCAATATATGACATTCATAAATTTATCTTTTTAAATTCATTTTATAGAATACTTTTTAAAATTTAAATTTTAATAAATAAAAACGCCGTATTCCGGCGTTTTTATTTATTCCTCAATTATACTTATTCACATTTTTTAGTTATATATGCTCACTTTTAGTTATATATTCTCTCTTTTTCTTGTATTTCCGTTTTTATAATATTTTTATGCGCAACCTTTATATGCCGACATGTTATAACGGCTCTCTTGAAGGCATTCCGGCCTTCCTCGGATATTTTGCCGGTGTAATTTTAATCTTTTTAATATTTACAAGCGCCCTTCCCATATCTGTTTCCGGTAATAAAAATTTGTCTGTTTTTTCGATTTTTCCGCCAAGTATATTCACTGCCTTTTCTGCCTGTTGAATTTCTTCATCAGATGAGCCGCTTTTATATGAAACAAAATATCCGTTTCTTTTTACAAAAGGAATACAATACTCACTCAAAGTTGATAAATTTGCAACAGCTCTCGATACGCAAAGATCAAACTGTTCTCTGTATTCCTTTCTTTTCGCATAATCTTCCGCTCTTCCGTGAAGTGTTTCGACGTCTGCAAGATCTAATTCTTCTATAACTGCATTTAAGAATTTTATTCTTTTATTTAATGAATCAAGCAAAACAACGTGAATATGCGGAAACGCTATCTTTATCGGAAGTCCGGGAAAACCTGCTCCTGTTCCTATATCTATTACCGCATCTATCTTATTCATATCTATATTTCTTACAAGCGTCAGACTATCTGTAAAATGTTTCAGATTTACCTCGTCATAATCGGTAATTCCTGTCAGATTCATTACATTATTCCATTCTACGAGCATTTCATAATAGCGATCAAACTGCTCTTTCTGATGTTCTGTAAGATTAATATTCAATTTTTCAAGTTCTTCTTCAAACTTACTTTTTTCTGCCATCATCTTTTCCTCTTTTAACTGTTCCACTTTTCAGCTCTGTTCTATTTATAATAGAACAGAGCTTTTAATGATAATACTTCATACAAATATAAAATCTATTTTATATTTTATTCTCTATCTACATTCTAAATACTTCTCATCTGCTTCCTAAATAAACAAGAAGAACCGATACATCTGCCGGAGATACTCCTGATATTCTGGATGCCTGTCCTATCGATGCAGGACGGATCTGATTTAATTTCTGTTTTGCTTCTATACGGAGACTTTTTATTTCATCATAATTTATATCTTCCGGTATCTTTTTATTTTCCAATTTTTTAAATTGTTCCACTTGACGCATCTGACGTTTTATATACCCGTCGTATTTAATGTTAATATCAACCTGCTGTGCCACGTCTCCGGGAAGATTTTTTCTGTTTTTGTCTATCGGAGCAAGTTTTTCATACGATAATTCAGGTCTTCTGATCAGTTCCGCAAGAGTTGTTCCTGATGTTAACGGGGTGCTTTCATATGTTTTTAACAGATTCTGAACTTCTTCCGACGTTCCGATATTTACCCGTTCCACCCGATGTATTTCTTCTTCGATCAACCGTTCTTTTTCAAGCAGTTTCTCGTATCTTTCTTCGCTGATAAGGCCTATCTCATATCCTAATTTTGTTAATCTTTGGTCTGCATTATCCTGTCTGAGCAAAAGTCTGTACTCTGCTCTTGACGTCATCATCCGATATGGCTCGCGACTCTCTTTTGTAACGAGATCATCGATTAAAACACCTATATACCCCTGTGATCTGTCAATGACAATTCCTTCTTTTCCCTGCAATTTTCTTGCCGCATTAATTCCGGCTACGATTCCCTGTGCCGCAGCTTCTTCATATCCCGAACTTCCGTTAAACTGCCCGGCGCCGTAAAGGCCTGGCAGATCGTGGAATTCAAGAGTGCTATCCATCTGGGTGGGATCCACACAGTCGTATTCAATAGCGTAAGCGGATCGCATGATCTGCACATGTTCCAACCCAGGAATGGTATGATAAAAAGCGATCTGCACATCCTCCGGCAGGGAGGAGGAGAAGCCCTGAATATAGAGCTCTTCCGTGTCCAGACCCATCGGCTCGATGAACAGCTGGTGGCGCGGCTTGTCGGGGAAGGTCATGATCTTCGTCTCGATCGACGGGCAGTAGCGCGGACCGATGCCGCAGATCGTACCGTTGAACAGCGGCGACTTGTCGAATCCGGTGCGGAGGATGTCGTGAACCTCTTTCGAAGTGTAGACCAGAAAGCAGGGAAGCTGCTCTTTGATCGGTTTCGTTTCGGGTGAAAAGGAGAATTTGGCGGGGTTTTCGTCGCCGTATTGTGGTTCGAGGATTTCGAAATCGATGGTCCGGGCGTCGAGGCGCGCCGGGGTTCCGGTCTTCATG
>OHKT01000551.1_pt1 | contig 12759 bp, 14 predicted proteins | sample 1568871 | NCBI WGS metagenome assembly OHKT01 (sample SAMEA3879558, study PRJEB24766) | human gut metagenome | biome: human-associated habitat; feature: feces | place: USA | collected 1985/1987
TTCTGCTTTAACAACTTTAAAGCCAGGGCAGAAAATCTGGAAAGGTGTTGGCTATTTTCAGGCAGCTGGAAATTATATGCTGATGATGTTTTATACAACAGTTGGTGGCTGGATGCTTGCTTATTTCTTGAAGATGATCAAGGGAGAATTTAATGGTATAACACCAACTCAAGTGGGAGATATCTTTAATCAATCTTTACAAGATCCATTTATGCAGGTTTTTTGGATGATTGTTGTTGTTGCATTAGGATTTGGTGTTTGTTCATTAGGACTACAAAATGGTGTTGAAAAGATGACAAAGATTATGATGTCATCATTATTTGTCATTATTTTGATTTTGGTTGTTCGTGCTATCACTTTACCTGGTGGCGGTGAAGGTTTAGCTTTCTATTTAATTCCTAATTTAGATTCTATTGCTAGATATGGAGTCTTGGAGGTTATATTTGCAGCTATGGGACAGGCATTCTTCACCTTGAGTTTAGGGATTGGAGCTATTGCTATATTTGGAAGTTACATAGGCAAAGAACGTCGTTTATTAGGCGAAACAATGAGTGTTTGTACATTAGATACACTTGTTGCTTTGATGTCAGGTTTAATTATTTTTCCAGCCTGTTTTGCTTTTGGTGTAAATCCTGAAAGTGGACCTGGTCTTGTCTTTATTACTTTACCTAGTATTTTTAATGAAATGTGGATGGGACAGCTTTGGGGAAGTTTATTTTTTGTTTTTATGAGTTTTGCAGCCATGTCTACAATTATTGCTGTATTTGAAAACATTATATCTTTTGGTATTGATTTGTTTGGGTGGACAAGAAAGAAATCTGTATTTGTTAATTTGGTTTTGATTTTGTTTCTTTCATTACCATGTGCTTTAGGATTTAATGTTTTAAGTGGCTTTCATCCTTTTGGAGCAGGAACATATATTCAGGATTTAGAAGATTTCTTTGTAACATATAATTTTCTGCCACTAGGATCACTTGCTTATTTGATTTTTTGTACATCTCGCTATGGGTGGGGATTTGAAAATTTTTTAGAAGAAGCGAATACTGGTCAAGGGATTCATTTTCCAAAATGGACAAAAGTTTATTTAAAGTATATCTTACCATGTATTATTATTTTCATATTTATTCAAGGATATTGGACTTTTTTTATGAAATGATTAAGATACTTCGTTATGAGGTATCTTTTTTTATGATACCTCTTGACACATTATACTATGTAATGTATAGTATAAGATATAAGGAGGTATATTGATGGATACACAATTAAAAAAGGGGTTCTTAGAGTTTTGTGTATTGGCAAGTTTAATTCAGAAAGATTCATATGGTTATCAGATTATTAAAGATGTGAGTCAATGTATAGATATATCTGAATCAACGCTTTATCCAATTTTAAAAAGATTAGAAAATCATTCTTATGTAGAGACATATACTGTAGAACATAATGGTCGACTTAGAAAATATTATAAGTTAACAGCAAATGGACAGGAACATATTCAGGATTTCTTATCTGGCTGGAATCAAATAGAAAATATATATCATTATATAGAAGGGGAGTTAAATCATGACTAAAAAAGAATTTATTGAAAAATTAGAAGCAGAATTAAAAGATGAAACTTATAGTACTGTTACACAAGTGATGACTTATTATGAAGAAATCATTGCTGATTTAATGGAAGATGGATATAGTGAAGAGGATGCTATCTCAAAACTAGGAAGCATTCAAGAAACAGTTGCGAATGTTAAGGGGAATGAGGAAATTATTGAAATTAAAAAGATGAAAACAACAACATCTGCTTGGGTGAGTATTTTATTAATATTAGGTTTTCCTCTTTGGGGTTCTTTAATGGCTGCTTGGTTATGCTTGTTGTTGGCAGCATATATTTTAATTTGGTGTGTTCCTATCATAACAGTTGCGTTAGGACTGGCTGGCTCTATGAGTTTTATTGTTGGGATTTTTGGTTCATTTGTACTGTTTACAGAATCCGTCTCTTTAGGAATTACACAATTAGGTGTGAGCGCAATATTTGGAGCTGTTGGACTTATTGGGATCGCCCTAACTTATCGAGTATCAGGAACAATTCTTGCATATTCTAAAAAGATGACAGTTTATGTTAAGGAATTTAGTGTTCAAATATTAAGAAAGGTGGGCGTTGTATGTTAAAAACAATGGGAATGCATAAATTGGTTGCTCCAGCAATTGCATTAATGTTAGGAATTGGTGTTGTTCTTACTGGTATAGGTTTTGCAATGGAAAGAAATACAGAATATTTAAAAGAAGATGGAAATCATAAATGGTATCAAATTGTTTATATTGATCAAAATGGATGGTTTCGATTTGGTGTGACTTTTGGTGATTTGGTTTCTTTTGGTGGTTTTGGGATTTCAGATGCACCAGATGCACCAGCAGTGCCACAAGCTCCAAGTGCACCTGTTGCACCTTAGTGATATATGAAATTTGTAGGAACTTAGGGTTCCTATTTTTTTTGGAGATACGATTTTGTCGATATTTGTTGCCTACATGAATAAGGAAGTGGTAAAATATATATGATAGTAAATGGAGGGATATATATGGAATTTATAGATATGCTATCAAATAATTTGGCAGTTATTATTGGTGTTATTGTTGCTGTACTTATTCTCATAGTTATTGTTACAGGATATGTCAAAGCATCACCAGATACTGCTTATATTATTTCAGGGCTAAGAAAACAGCCAAAGGTTTTAATTGGAAAAGCAGGAGTGAAAATTCCTTTTTTGGAAAAGAAGGACGAATTGAATTTACAGTTAATTCCTATTGATGTGAAAACATCAAATGCTGTGCCAACTGCTGATTATATCAATATTAATGTTGATGCAGCAGTTAATATCAAGATTAGTGATGATTCAGAAAGATTAAATCTCGCAGCTCAAAACTTTTTAAATAAACCAGTTGAATATATTGCTAATGTGGCAAGAGAAGTCTTAGAGGGGAATATGCGTGAAATTGTTGGCCGTATGAATCTAGAGGAGATGGTTTCTGATCGTCAAAAGTTTGCTGAATTGGTAAAGGAGAATGCTGAACCTGATTTGGCAAAGATGGGTTTGGATATTGTTTCGTTTAATGTTCAGAATTTTGTTGATGGCAATGGTGTTATTGAAAATCTTGGGGTTGACAATATTGTAAAGATTCAAAAAAATGCGGCAATTTCTCGTGCTGTGAGTGAAAGAGATATTGCTCAGGCTCAGTCAAAAGCATTCCAGGAAGCAAATGATGCAAAAATTGCTGCTGAAACAATTATTGCAGAAAAGAATAATGAATTAGCTATCAAAAAAGCTGAATTAAAGAAGACTGCAGATGCAAAACAAGCTGAAGCAGATGCAGCATATACAATTCAGCAGGAACAGTCTCGTAAAGCAATTGAAATTGCAACAGCTGACGCAAATATTATGAGACAGGAAAAAGAAATTGAATTGAGACGTAAAGACGTTGAAGTTACAGAACAAGAACTTGATGCAAAAATCAAGAAGCAAGCTGAAGCAGAAAAATTTGCTGCACAGCAAAGAGCAGACGCTGATTTATATGCACGTCAGCAAAATGCAGAAGCGTGGAAATTTGAGCAGGAAAAAGAAGCTCAAGCCAAGAAAGCACAAGCTGAAGCCTTAAAATATCAAATGGAGCAGGAAGCATCAGGTATCCGTGCAAAAGGGGAAGCAGAAGCCAAGGCTATTGAAGCCAAAGGTATTGCTGAAGCTGAAGCATTAGATAAAAAAGCTGAAGCGATGAAAAAATATGGCGAAGCAGCAATTGCAGAAATGTACTTCAATGCATGGCCAAAAGCAGTTGAAGCGGCAGCCAAACCACTTGAAAAGATTGGTAACATTACAATGTATGGTGAAGGGAATAGCGCAAAACTGATTGAGGATGTCATGAAGACAACTCATCAAGTAAATACAGGAATGGAACAAGGGTTGGGCTTAAATCTTAATCAGATTCTTGGGTCATTAGTTGGAGTGAAAGCATTGGAAAAAATGAGTAATGATAAGAGAGAGGATTAATACCTCTCTTTTTAATAAAATATGAGGTTCAAAAATGTGGAAAGAGAAAAAAGAAAGTTATGTATTGGAGTATTGCTACCAAAATGGTTTCGTTTCAATACCCTTCAAATTCTCCAAAAGTCTTACCTTAAAGATTGTAACTTATACAGATTTAGAAGTCACTGGTCTTAGGACAGCAAAACTCCTTTGCAATTTGAAGGGTGCAGGCAAGGTTGCATTATGGAAGATAAAACAAGATATTAAGGCAAAAGAAAATTATCTCATAACAGATGAAAAATATCTTCAAGATGCTTGTTACAATCTTTATTTATCTTCTCATATTCTTTACATAGTGAAAATGGATACAAAAAAATAAATAAGAGGAAATAGGATATGAATGATGGTAGGAGATGCTAATATTTCTATAGAAAATATCAATGAAAAATAAATATGTTAGGAAATGGCTGCAATTTTGGTTTGTATTTGGCTTATTATTACTTATTTTATTTTTGATGAGATACAATATATTTCTTATTTTTATAGGCCCAATGGGGATTGTTCATGGATGTTTTATAGCCTATATATGGAAAGATTATAAAAGCGGGTGGATAGATAGTGGTGTGAATAAAGAAGTGATATATATATTGAGTATGCCATATTATATATACTATATCAGCGTAATTGTAGGAAGTTTTGTGTTTTTTAGGAGGATTTTATGAGAATCCTCTTTTTTTGCTGCTAAAAGGTTGAGTTTCTTGTTATTTTGCTTTGTTTGTTTGATTTTCAATTGTTGAATTTTGTATAATGATGACAGAGATTTGTGAGAAGTTAAAGAAAGGAATGATACAATGAGCAAAAGAAAGAATCCAAAGAAACAATTAAAAAATGAACAGATAAATCTGAAACAAAAAGGTGAACCCACTTCTCAAGAAATGGAAGAAGACAAAAAAGTAAAATTGGCTGAAAATCCAGAAAAGGGTGAGACAAACACCCCCGCTGAGGATAAGTTACAGAAGAAATATCCTTTTTTGTTTTTCTTTTTAAAGAATGCAACGAGTTTTGGGGCTATATTTGCAATTACTGTTGGTATCTTTCCATGGTTAATGGGGTATTTTAATCAAATTATGACAGAGGGATACTGTGAATATTTGGGACTAAATAATATTCCTTTAAATGTTGAAGTTTCTTCGTACTGGAGTAATTTGATTGTTGGCCTGTCGGTTTGTTTTATAATTTTTATAGAAGCAATTATTATGTATAAATTTAAAAACAAATTAACACATAAGGCAATATTTTTTCCTTGTGTATTCATGGAAATAACATTACTTCTTATTATTTGTATTTTGATATTTTATGGGAATACAGGAATTATTGAAATAATTCAATTCATAATAAAACCAATTGTTATATTTCTTATTATGATATTATGTTATTTTGGTTATATTGTTTTAATAGCACAAAAAAATATTGTAATAAGAAGTTGTTGTGCAATTGCTATTATTATTGGTATGACTGTGCGGTTTATATATAGTTTAAAACAAATTGAAGTTCAAGGATGGCTAAGTATTAGTTTTATAATTTCATATATTATTTATATACCTTACTTTGCTGATGGATTAGATAGGCTAGGTTACTTAAATAAAGGTAAAAAAGTCGCTCAAAAAAAAGAAGTTAGTCAAAATAATCAAGATGAAGAAGAAAAAAAAGAAGATGTAGATAATAAAATACAAATAATAACTTTTTTTAATCTTATGTCTTCTATACTTATTATTTTCGCAATGACATGTTGTTTTTTCTACAGTATGTCATCTTGGCTAGATAATTTCTATAATAAAGGAATAGATATCCTTCTTGATGAAGAAATACATCATATTATTGAAGAAAATCAAGAAAACAAATATTTGCTATTAGAAAATAAAAACAATGAAAAAATCATTATGAAAATAATTGACGCAAAAATGATAAAGAGCGATGACGAAGAGAGTGAAATCAAAACATATTTTGTAGAGAAAGGCGAATTTGCTTACCTAACTGATTATAGCAAAGTACCAATTAAGACTGAAAAATGTAAAATAGATGTGAAAGAAAATGAAAGGGTTAAAAAATAAGTAATGAAATACACCGACTTATAACCATTTAAGAAATTAAGAATAAGACATATAATCTTAAATATAATTGACTAAAAACAAATTATATGTTATAATAGTTGTGCAATGAAAAGAGATTAATCGCTGGACGTGGTTCTTTTTTCAAATTTATTGTTATTTCAATAAATTTATATATGATAGCTTCCTTTTATTTTATAAAGAAGACATTTTGCAGAAAAAGAACTTTATTGCTATCGGATTGTTCAGCTGTGGGCGAACTTCTTTTCTATTATGTTGTAGCATCCTTTTGATTCAAAATCAAATATGAAGGGAAAAGAAGAACTGCTACAAGATTGCTCACATGGAGTCTTTGACTCCTCTTTTTTTAAATTAATGGAGGTGCAGATATGCAAAAATATGAAAAATTATTATTATCTGAATTAAGAATTGCTTTATATGACAACACAGAGGAGTTTTCTTTAACTCATGAACGTTTGGCAAAAGCAGTGACATTAAATGAAAATCTGCTCTCTTTAGGTTATACATTAAATGCTAAAGATATTATTTTATTAGCTCAGTCGTTATCTCTAGATACCTTTTATCACTCTTTACTTTCCCTAATGGACGAAATACCAGCAAAGCCTATGTATCCTGATTTTCCAAATCAGGTTATGGAAATAGATGAAGCAACATATCGTATGCATCAGCTTGTTCATTATTTCTCCACTTATGGAGTTGAATCATTGTTTCCTGTAGAAGTTGCTAAAGGTTGGCTTCCTAATGTTAAAGAAAGCATCAAAACAAGAGAAGATGATAAATTATTGGAGGCTAAGGTATTAGAATTAATTCCCCAAACAAACCAATATCAAACACCTTTTATTCGTATTCTTTCTAAGAGAGAGAGAATGACAATCCCTGAAAAAGAAATGATTTCAATGGCATGTATTCATATCCCAGAACATATCCTAAAAGATACTTCTATTCAGTTTAAGGAGAATTTATTGGAATTATCTTGGGTATTTTTCGAGACAATGAAAAAAGAACAGTTTATAAAGGCAATGTCATCTATTTGTCAGCATACAGGGGATGTTCTAAGAGTCATATCATATGTATACAAAAGAAACCATTATCATTTTACAAAGTCAAATAAAAAGATGTTTGTAAGGGTTTTAGAAAGTTTCCCTATTTCAGATTTCAAAGTCAATATTATGATTTCGAATAAGAAAAGAGAAGAGACTTTATTTGCACTACAGGCTCTTGATTATCAGGAGTATTCAAGAAGTCGAAAACATAATCAGGCTGTTAAGTCTTTAAGACAAAAGGAGCTTCATTCCTGGTATTCTAAAGTTCATGACTTGCTTTCTATAAAAGATGAAAATGCTGTATCTTTTATTGGACAGCATCCAGGAACTCTACTGAGAATGGTTTCATGGTTAGTGAGATTAGGATATTCTCCTGAAAAGATTCAGATGGAATTGATTCAGCATGTTGAAAGCTTAAGTATGCAGACATTGGTAAGCATTCTCACTCATTTTGGTCAGGAGTTTGAAGGTGAAAAAGAGGAGGAAGCACGTGATGTTTATCATATCTGCCTTGCAGTCTTTGAAGCTAAAGCCACAACATTGAAAACAGCTTTGACTGGACGTTCTGTATATCTTGAAATGAATAATATTAGTCTTGAAAACTCCCTGATAGAAACGAACTCAAAATCTCAGGAGGGAGGCTATATTCGAAGTGGATTAGCATTGAAGATTCCAGATGCTGTGAAGAGATTGAGATTCTTTGTCTACTGGAATGATAAAAGACGAGTTGATATAGATTTACATGCATTTGCACGAAATCTTGAAGGGGAAGATATTCATATTGGGTGGAACAGTCACTATAAAAAAGAAGGAATTGTTATGTCAGGAGACATTACGCATAGCAATGCTGCAGAGTATATTGATGTTGATTTAGAAAATCAGTCACTTGATTTTGTAAATGCTTCTATTAATATCTTTAGTGGATATGATAATTTCAAAGATATTGATGAGTGTTTTGTTGGTATGCTAGCTGTTAACCAGTTGGGAGAAGATGTTAAACTGTATAATAAAAAGAATTGTTTCTTTTCTCATCATTTAAAGGGAGTTGGACGTGCTATGAATTATGGCTATATAGATGTTAAGAGAAGGATTCTTATCTTTAATGGGTCACAAGATGAAGGAACTGGGAAGAAAAAAGTATCTCAATTTACTCTTCAGACTTATTTAGAAGCTCTGCTTACAGGACAAGGGTGCATTTTGGTTAATAATAAAGAAGAGGCAGAAGTCATTCTAACTTTAGAAAAGGCTAAAGAGGCTAAAGAGGTATCATTACTGGATAATAACTTCTTTATGGAAGCATAATTATAGAATAATAAAAGGGAGCCTATTTAGAAGTGAACTCAATTATTTGGTTATCCAAATTTTGAGGCTCGTTTCATACTGACTCCCTATATTTCTTTTTGTAATTTGCATTAAGCAATGTTTATAAGCTGTGATTGCTTTCGTTTATGGCTGCCTTATAAATTGCACTTAAGGCATAGAAATTAACAATTTGTGAAGTTCGTGATGATGGGTGATAATAATTAATAATGATTTTATCTTTCCAAAATGCAAAGTATTTTTCATTAGGCTTTTCCCCAGTTAGTTCATTACCAAGGATTTTTTGAAGATATTTGAATGTGTTTCCACAGACAATAATATCAGGATTAATAATTTCTAATTCCTTTTTGAGATATTCAGCAGTTTGCTTATCTTCTACCAATTTCATCAGTTCCTCTGAATCCGAATGAGATAAACCATTGCTTTTCTTAATATTCACAAAGGCGATTTCACGAGTTCTCTTTTTACAATTTGTGTCAATCTCTTTGTAATTATACACAGGTATCTCTAAAAGTTCAGCTGATTTAATGGCTTGAGTCCATGTAGATACTTTTTTCCACATACCCTTTGGACCTTTATCTTTAATACAATCTCTAATCCAATTAAGAACATGTTCTGGAGTATCATTATTTTCATCATGATAGGCTTCTTTTAGAAAATAGCAAATCTTGACTCCTGTTTGATTCATCCAAGCCTTCTTATCAATAAATCCATCATTAATAAAATATTTGAACTCATTCCCAAGGCGGTTTCTTTCATATTCCTGCCACTCTTCCATTAAAATATCTAGTTCATCACTTTCCATAGTCAAACATCCTTTCACATAAATTATAGCATAAAGTAAAGATGAATATGATATAATTAATGGTATAGAAAGTCATAAATATACTGGGGTGATAAAGGTGATAATAGCATTTACTGGCGCAGGTATTTCTCAAGAATCTGGTATACCAACCTCTGAAAATCAGAAAGAATTGAGAAATAAACTGACAAGAGAATATGCCAATAGTTTTCCTGATGAATATAATGAAGTTATCCAACAATTAAAGGCGAATGTGAATGAAGCAAAGCCCAATGATGCTCATATAGCTCTGGCTGAGTATAAAATTCCTATTATAACAATGAATATTGATGGCTTACATAAGGATGCTAGAAGTGATGCCCTAGAATTACATGGAACACTTCCAGATGAAGAAGAATTAGATAATGCATCATTACTTGTAGATAAACCTATTCTTTATGGGGATATTGCACCAAACTACAACAAGGCGATACAAATGGTTTCACAACTAGGTAAAGGAGATACATTATTGGTAGTAGGAGCATCAGATTATACGGGAATCAGTAGGGAACTAAAAGAAATAGCCTATATAAATGGTGCCCAAATTATTGAGATTCAAGAGCAGTCTGCAACAAATGTAAGAAAGTACCTGGATAATCAATTCATTCAGAATAAATAATTTGCTGATAAATGTAAAAAGAAGATATATATAATTTTCTATGAGCACTAAAAATACAATATGCATTTCTTAGAGGTTAAAAAAACATTACAAATTTCTAAATGTGATATAATAAAAGGGAGCTTTCGCTTCCATGCCTATTTTGGCTCATGTCTCAAAAATTCTGAGACAACTTTAATTGTCACATCCACAATACAGGTTAGGACGATTGTGTCAATAAGTGACATGTTTTTTGTTGTTAGACATTCTATGACATCTACAAAAATGATAAATAGAATGCTTGGCAAGCTTTTTTTCAAGGCAGGTATAATTCTCCTGCAAGCCAAAGGCTAATTCACCTCTACGCAGAGTAATGACTTTTCTGCGTAGTTTTATTTTGTCATAAATATAAAATAGATTCAAGTATAACTTGAATTATAAAAATAAGAATAAACCTGTTGATAAAATTAAATATTGATAAAATTAAATATGTTTTTAATCATGATATACTATTTATAGTAATATATAACGAAGTGGCTATTTTTCAAGGAAAGATAGTCTTTTTTAGGAGGAAGATATGAAAGCTATACATTCAAATTATAAAGCTAAAACTTACGATATTTATTCTGCCACTTACAAATTTTCAGAAGATGGAAAATTAATCATAGACAGTAAATGGGAATTTTCAGATACATTAAATTTTCAAAATTGGGAAGATGTTTGGAAAAATAATTTTTTTATAATTCAAGATGATTATTTCATGTGTACAAAGGGAACAGTTTTCCTTTTTGCTGAATATAATACAAAAACTTATATTAATCTTCAAAAACTCTATGATAATTACCGCAATGAAAGACTTGAATTTTACAAACGCAAATACAAAAGTTGTCCTCAGATTGGACATAATCATTATAAACACTATAGAAAACCTCACACTACACATAGTTTAAAGAACATAGTTTCAAAAGAGGAGAGAAGAGAATATAAGGAGAATTATCCAAATACAAAATTATCTTTAAAAAACGGTAGAATAAAAAACCTGCCAACATCATGGGACGACATATCAAGACAATATAGCAGAAGCTGGAAAGATTGTACTAAGAAAAAACATAGATACGAGTGAGTAGCATTGCTGCTCTTTTTTGTTTTAACACCGAAAAAATGGTTTTATTATTACAGATAATAAATCACATTATCTGTAAAGAATATATAATGGAATTGTAAGGAGGGTGACATATGGAAAGATGGATAATCCATAGTGATATTAATCATTGCTATGCTCAGATTGAAGAAATGATGTATCCAGAATTAAGAAATGTTCCAATGGCTATTGGAGGTCATGAAGAGGACAGGCATGGAATTATTCTTGCAAAAAATGATTTGGCTAAAAAGTATCATATTAAAACTGGTGAATCACTGAGAGACGCTTTTCAGAAATGCCCAGAACTGTTAATTGTTCCTCCGCATTATGATGACTATTTATTCTATACAGAGGAAGTCAAAAGAATTTATCGAGAATATAGTGATAAGGTTGAAAGTTTTGGCTTGGATGAAGCCTGGATTGATATTACAGGAACCGAAAAACTTTTTCATAAGACTGCTATGGAATTAGCCGAGGAGATTCAAAGAAGAGTGTTTAAAGAACTTGGGTTGACAGTATCGATGGGGTTAAGTTTTAATAAGGTTTTTGCAAAATTAGGAAGTGACTTAGATAAGAAACAAGGGCTTGCAGTGATAACACGAGATAATTTTAAAGATATGGTTTTTCCATTACCCGTTGCAGATATTCTTTATATAGGAAAAGCAACATCATCACAATTGAATGAAAGAAATATCTATACATTAGGAGATTTAGCATTATCATCTAAAGAATATATCAAGAGTTTTCTGGGGAAGAATGGTGAAATGGTATGGCTGTTTGCAAATGGCTATGACACTCTCTCAGTCAATTCAAGTCAGCAAGTGATAAAGAGTGTAGGGAATGGCATAACAGCAAAACATGATATACATACTATTGAGGAAGCAAAGATAGTCCTGTCAATGCTTGCAGAAAGTGTTGCTAAACGATTGCGACAATCAAATAAGCTAGGGTCTGTTATATCCATTGGTATGAGGTATAAGGATTTACAGGGATTAAGCAGGCAAAAGCGAGTAGATACTCCTACAAACATAGCACAGGAAATCTTGGATATGGGAATGATTCTTCTTAGGGATAATTGGAATATGGCTATTCCTTTAAGAAGTCTTTCAATATCTGTCAGCAGCCTTGTTGAGAAAGAAACTTATGCGTATCAGATGAGTCTATTTAATACTGCTAATGAAGAGGACCGTTATGAACAGTTGCATTTAGAGGAGATTATTCAGGAAATTAAAGAGAGGTGGGGAGAAAAAAGCATAAAATATGGTCATAGTCTACTAGATGAGGAACTTTCTGATTTTTCAACACAGTTAGGAATGGATATTCATCCACCAGGTTTTTTAAGATGAAATAATTTATCTAAGTAAATAAAATCCATGTTATTGACTAAAATCTAATAATATGTTATAATTGTGGTTGTAAAGAAATACTTGAGATAGGGGGATTGATAGAAATATGGCAAAAAAACAAATGGTATTAAATGAAATGAAAAAGAAAATGAACTGGCTTAAAGAAAATACTGATTATCACAAGTTCTGTAGATAATACTGTGTCATACATTATGAAGAAATATTTTGGAATGGCAGAATTTTTTGAGTGGATCTGAGCTATATATTTTTTGATGATACGCTCAACATTTCCAACTGCCATCTTGTTTTTGTGACCTTTGACTACTGTATA
>OHKT01000564.1_pt1 | contig 12584 bp, 7 predicted proteins | sample 1568871 | NCBI WGS metagenome assembly OHKT01 (sample SAMEA3879558, study PRJEB24766) | human gut metagenome | biome: human-associated habitat; feature: feces | place: USA | collected 1985/1987
CCAGCCACAATCCGTTCTATGACAACGGCATCAAGCTGATCGGGCGGTCCGGCGAGAAAATGGACGAGGACACCATCGCCCTGATCGAGGACTACCTGGACGGGAAGCTCAGCGTATTCGGCCAGACCTGGGAGACGCTGCCCCTGGCGCAGCGGGACCATATCGGCCGCACGGTGGACTGGTCCGCGGGGCGCAACCGCTACGTGGGCTACCTCATCTCCCTGGGGATGTTCTCCTTCAAGGGGAAAAAGGTGGGGCTGGACTGTGCCAATGGCAGCGCCTGGATGATCGCCAGAAGCGTTTTTGACGCACTGGGTGCCACGACCTACGTCATGGGCGATGAGCCAGACGGCTTCAATATCAACAACGGCGTGGGCTCCACTCATATCGAGACCCTGCAGCGCTTCGTGGTGGAGAAAGGCCTGGACGTGGGCTTTGCCTACGACGGCGACGCTGACCGCTGCCTCTGCGTGGATGAGAAGGGCAACGTCATCACCGGCGACCACATCCTGTACATTTACGGCTGCTACATGAAGGAGCGCGGCAAGCTGCTGATGAACACCGTCGTCACCACCGTCATGTCTAACTTCGGTCTGTACAAGGCGTTCGACGAGCAGGGCATCGGCTACGCCAAGACTGCCGTCGGTGACAAGTATGTTTATGAGTACATGGCCAAAAACGGCTGCCGCATCGGCGGCGAGCAGAGCGGCCACATCATCTTCTCCAAGTACGCCAGCACCGGCGACGGCATCCTGACGAGCCTGAAGATGATGGAGGTCATGCTGGCCAAGAAGAAGCCGATAAGCGAGCTGGCCGCACCGCTGAAGATCTATCCGCAGGTGCTGAAGAACGTCAAGGTCACCGACAAGAAGGCTGCGCAGGATGACGCCGATGTGCAGGCCGCCGTCAAGGCCGTAGGCGAGGCTCTGGGCGACACGGGCCGCATCCTGGTCCGTGAGTCCGGCACCGAGCCGCTGGTCCGCGTCATGGTCGAGGCTCCCGAGCACGAGACCTGCGAAAAGTACGTCCAGCAGGTCGTGGACGTCATCAAGGCCAAGGGCTACGCGATTTAATTTGTTGTAAAATTTTACACCGCGCTGTGGAGAACCCGCAGCGCGGTGTTTTATTTCACTCCCGGTAAAAAAACGCCCGCACGTCACAAAAACATGACGTGCGGGCGTTTATTATGCCTTTACTTTAAGAGCAATCGCTCAGATTACAGCTGCGGGCCGGCAGAGACCAGAGCCTTGCCGTGCTCGTTGCCCTCGTACTTTGCGAAGTTCTTGATGAAGCGGGAGGCGAGGTCCTTTGCCTTGACGTCCCACTCCGCCGCGTCGGCGTAGGTGTCGCGCGGGTCGAGGATGCCGCTGTCGACGCCGGGAAGCTCGGTGGGAACCTCAAAGTCGAAATGCGGGATCTTCTTGGTGGGAGCGGAAGCAATCGCGCCGGAAAGGATGGCGTCGATGATGCCGCGGGTATCCTTGATGGAGATACGCTTGCCGGTGCCGTTCCAGCCGGTGTTGACCAGATAAGCCTTGGCGCCGCTCTTCTGCATCTTCTTGACCAGCTCCTCAGCATACTTGGTGGGATGCAGCTCCAGGAAGGCCTGGCCGAAGCAGGCGGAGAACGTCGGGGTCGGCTCGGTGATGCCGCGCTCGGTGCCGGCCAGCTTCGCGGTGAAGCCGGACAGGAAGTAGTACTGGGTCTGCTCGGGGCTCAGGATAGAGACGGGAGGCAGAACGCCGAATGCGTCAGCAGACAGGAAGATGACGTTCTTGGCAGCAGGTGCGGAGGAAATCGGGCGAACGATGTTCTGGATGTGGTTGATGGGGTAAGAAACGCGGGTGTTCTCGGTGACGGACTTGTCGGCGAAGTCGATCTTGCCGTTACCGTCCACGGTGACGTTCTCCAGCAGGGCGTTGCGCTTGATGGCGTTGTAGATGTCGGGCTCGGAGTCCTTGTCGAGGTTGATGACCTTCGCATAGCAGCCGCCCTCGAAGTTGAACACGCCGTTGTCGTCCCAGCCGTGCTCGTCGTCGCCGATGAGAAGGCGCTTCGGGTCGGTGGACAGGGTGGTCTTGCCGGTGCCGGACAGGCCGAAGAAGATGGCGGTGTTCTCGCCGTTCATGTCGGTGTTGGCGGAGCAGTGCATGGAAGCCATGCCCTTCAGCGGCAGGAAGTAGTTCATCATGGAGAACATGCCCTTCTTCATCTCGCCGCCGTACCAGGTGTTGATGATGACCTGCTCACGGGAGGTGATGTTGAAGGCCACGCAGGTCTCGGAGTTCAGACCCAGCTCCTTGTAGTTCTCGACCTTGGCCTTGGAAGCGTTGTAAACAACGAAATCAGGCTCAAAGTTCTCAAGCTCTTCAGCAGATGGCTTGATGAACATATTTGTTACAAAGTGAGCCTGCCAAGCAACCTCAACGATGAAACGGATAGCCATTCTTGTATCCTTGTTAGCGCCGCAGAATGCGTCAACTACGAAAAGCTTCTTGTTTGAAAGCTCTTTCTTAGCAAGCGCTTTTACAGCTTCCCAAGCTTCCTGTGTTGCAGGGTGGTTGTCGTTCTTGTATTCGTCAGAAGTCCACCATACAGTGTCCTTTGAATTCTCGTCCATAACGATGAACTTATCTTTAGGTGAACGGCCTGTGTAAATACCGGTCATAACATTAACTGCGCCAAGCTCAGTTTCCTGTCCAACCTCATAGCCTTCCAAATCAGCCTTTGTTTCCTCGTTAAAGAGTTCGTCATAGGAAGGATTGTGGATAATTTCAGTAGTACCGGTAATACCATACTTAGTTAAATCAATCTTTGCCATTTCAGTATCAACCTTTCTGTTTCTTAAATTACATAGTATCAGAGTTTGCGGTGAGTTGTAATTACCAAACAATCTACACTGCAATAACCTATGTTCGTTAGTATTTTAGCATAATTTTTTACCCTCGTCAAGCCAATTGCCAATTAATTTGGTCGGTTTTGTCATATTGTGGTTTATTCGACATCAACACTGTATTTGTATATTGATAAGAGGTGCAAAAAGTGCTATAATATTATATTATAAGCAGGTTTATTCTGTATATTCAGCACTTTAAAAAGCAAAGAAAATTTACCGTTACGGGAGGATATTATGAGCCTTGTTGAATTTAAAGATGTTTACAAAATATATAAAATGGGCGAAGTGACTATTAACGCTGTCGAGGGTGTTTCTTTTAATATAGAGCAGGGCGAGTTTTGCGTGGTAGTCGGTGCATCGGGTGCAGGCAAGACAACCGTACTTAATATTCTAGGCGGAATGGATACCTGTACAAAAGGCAGTATTATTGTCGGCGGCAGAGATATAAGCAAGCTGAAAGACAAACAGCTTATTGAATACAGACGGTTTGACATTGGTTTTGTATTTCAGTTTTACAACCTTGTGCCTAACCTTACCGCAAAAGAAAATGTAGAGCTTGCAACGCAGATAAGTAAAAATCCGATGGACAGTACAGAGGCGCTTGAAAGCGTCGGACTTTCACAGCGCAGTGCAAACTTTCCCGCTCAACTTTCGGGCGGTGAACAGCAGAGAGTTTCTATTGCAAGAGCACTTGCCAAGCGACCTAAACTTTTACTTTGCGATGAGCCGACGGGTGCTCTTGACTATAACACCGGCAGACAGATTTTAAAACTTTTGCAGGAAACCTGCCGAAAAGAAAATATGACGGTAGTTCTCATAACCCACAATTCAGCAATTACCCCAATGGCAGATCATATTATAAAGATGAGAAGCGGCAGGGTAATTATGGATGTTTACAATGATGAACCTAAAAATGTTGAAGAAATCGAATGGTAATTCATATTTTCTGCGAAAGGGGAGAGGACATTGACTAAAACCCTGTTAAAAAATACTTTCAGAGAAATTGCAAATTCTAAAGCAAGGTTTATTTCTATACTTGCGATTATTGCGCTTGGTGTTGGATTTTTTGCCGGAATCAAAGCTACGGTTCCGTCAATGTACAATATGGCAGACGAGTATTATTCTCAATCCAATCTTATGGATTACAGGCTTGTATCTACTGTCGGATTTGATAAAGATGATGTAAAAGCGGTTGAAAATCTTGACAATGTAACCGATGTTATGCCATCGTATTTTGCCGACCTTGTTTTAAAATCAAACGGAAACGGCGGTAACGGCAAGGTTATAAGAGTAACCGCTGCACCTAAAAGTTATAACAATAATAAAACTCTTAATACATTAAACATAAAAGAGGGAAGACTACCCGAGAAAAAGGGTGAAATCCTTGTTGAATACGGCAGTGTCGGCAGCAGTGATTATAAAATCGGCGACAAGGTTGTATTTGGAAGTGAAAGCGGAGAATCCAATGCACTTGATATGGTAGATACGCTTGAATATACCGTTGTCGGTAAAGCGGAATCACCTATGTATATTTCGTATCAGCGTGGCTCAACTACAATCGGCAACGGCAATATTGAAGCATTTATGTATATTTATCAGGATGATTTTGTAACCGAAAGATATACGGAAATGTATGTGAAAACCGCTTTTTCTGACGGCGACGGTTCAGCCTTTGATGACGAATACGAAAAAGACATTGAAAGCTTTACAACTGTTCTTGAAAATACCGCCGATTTACGCTGTGAGGCATTTGATAAAGATGTTATAGGCAAAGCAAAGCAGGAACTTGAGGACAGTAAAAACGATTATGAAACCGAAAAATCCGAGGCTCTTACAAAACTTGATGATGCAAAAACAACTTTAGATAATTCGGAAAAAGAATATACAGATAAGATTTCAGATGCACAATCGCAACTTGACACAGCCAAAAAGCAGATAGATGACGGAAAAAGTCAGCTTGAAACTGCTAAAGAAGAATACGAAAACGGCATTGCGACAGGTGAAAGCGAACTTTCTTCTGCGCAGGCGGAACTTGACAGTGCAAAAGCCGAATATAATGCAGGTGTTGAAGAATATAATTCAAAAATCAGCATAGCGGAAGAAACTCTTGCCGAAAAAGAAGATGAATTCAATGCCGCAAAAAGTGAATTTGAAAACAATCAAAGGCCGCAGCTTGAAACCGCAATAGCAACTTGCAAATCACAGATTGAGGCTTTACAGGCGCAAATTGATGTTACAGAGGACGAAACCGCTCTTGCTGTATTGCAGGAACAGCTTACACAGGTTCAGGCAGTTTTAGCAGATTGTGAAACAAAACTTGCTATGGCGCAAGAACAGCTTGATACGGCAGAACAACAGCTGAACAATGGAAAACAAGAGCTTGAAACACAAAAAGCGGAAGGACAGGCACAGCTTGACTATGCACTTGCTCAAATTCAGAGTGCAGAACTGCAGATTGCGGACGGACAAGCACAGCTTGAAAGTAAAAAAACAGAGGGACAAGCTCAAATATCGCAGGCTGAAACCGAACTTGCGACAGCACAGGAAAAATATGACAACGGAAAGTCCGAACTTGAGGAGCAGAAAATAAGCGGCAGACAAAAGCTTGATGACGGTTGGAAAGAATACAACGATTCAAAAGCCGAGGCTGATGATAAATTTAAAGAGGCAGAACAAAAAATTGCCGACGCACAGGAAGAAATAGACGCTATAGCAGATCCTGAGTGGTATGTGTTTGACAGGTCGGATAATCCGGGTTATTCAACCTTTGCGCAGAATGTTGAGCGACTCGGTGCAGTGGCATCAGTATTCCCGATGTTCTTTTTACTCGTTGCGGTTTTGGTTTGTGTAACCACAATGTCAAGACTTGTAGAGGAAAAGCGTAAAGAAATCGGAATATTAAAAGCGCTCGGCTACAATAACTTAAGCATAATAATGAAATTTGCGATTTATGCTGTTTTTGCAGGTGTAATCGGTTGTACCGTAGGTGTATTAATAGGCATAAATACACTGCCGTATATTATTTATAATGCATATCAGATTATGTATTATATGCCTGACATCAGCATTGTACCTGATGCACAGAGTATTATACTCGGTACGCTTGCCGCCGTACTTTGTACATTGCTTGTTTCTGTAATAGTATGTGTAAGAGAATTAAGCCAGAGCTGTGCAAAAATTCTAAGACCTAAAACTCCGAAAGCAGGCAAGAGGATACTGCTTGAGAGAATTACTCCGATATGGAAACATATGAATTTTTCCGCAAAGCTGACTACAAGAAATATTTTCAGATATAAATCAAGAATGTTTATGACAATCATAGGCATTGCAGGCTGCACGGCTTTGATAGTTGCGGCATTCGGACTTAAAAACAGCTTTATTCCGCTTACCGATACACAGTTTAGCGAAATATTCAAATATAATGCGGTTGTTATTCCTAAAGAAGGCGGAACTGCCGAACAGCTTGATTATCTGAAAAATGCAATAAACAATACGGGCGACGCAGCGTCAATTATGCTTGCAGGTCAGCAGGAAGTTGTTGTAAAGAAAAATAATGTTGTAAAAGATGAAAGCACTTATCTTACGGTAATGGAAGATCCGCAGAGATTTTCAGAGGTTACAGAACTTAGAACAAGGGGCGACAAAAAGCACCTTGATATTACCGATGATTCCGTAATGATAAATGAAAAAATGGCGACCGAATTGTCTGCCAAAGTCGGTGATACCGTAAGTGTAACTGTTGATGATAAAACCGCAGAACTTACAGTAGGCGGAATTTATGAACAGTATATAAAGAATTATGTGTTTATTTCTCCTAAACTTTACAGTGAAAAATTCGGAGAAGAACCGCAGTTTAATATGGCACAGGTTGTACTGAAAAATCCTGACGAACAGACTGCGTTCGGTGAAAAAATGCTGACGAATGATAAAGTAGCGGGTGTAACCTATCTTTCATCAGGTATGGGTGAAATTGAAGATATGCTCAATTCGCTTAATATGGTTGTGCTTGTTATGATTATTTGTGCAGCGGCACTTGCGTTTGTAGTGCTTTATAATCTTACAAATATCAACATTGCCGAGCGTGTGCGTGAAATCGCAACTTTTAAAGTGCTCGGATTTTACAGCAGAGAAACCTCAAGCGTTATTTATAAAGAAAATATCGTGCTTACTCTCGGAGGTATTCTTTCGGGACTTGTTCTCGGTATTTTCCTTACAAGATTTATTATTCAGACCGTTGAGGTTGACAATGTAATGTTTGGCAGAGATATTTTGCCTACATCATTCGTTTTTGCGGCTTTGCTGACATTTGCATTTGCTTTGATTGTGAATTTTGCAATGGGATTTAAGATTAAAAAAGTAAATATGGTTGAAAGCCTTAAGAGTGTTGAATAAACGGTGCCGCACATTATTTGTGCGGCATTGTCTGAAAAAGATAGAATTTTTGAAATAAAAATCATTTAAAATATTGATTGCTTAGGCAAATTGTGGTATAATACAAAAGAATAGGCAATTTAGCACAATATCAGTGAAAGGAACTGTAGATATATGATAAAAGCTAATCAGTATCGCACCGTAACTTGCGGTGAGTTAAGAGAAGAAAATATCGGACAGGAAGTTCGTGTAGCAGGCTGGGTTGAAAATATCCGTGACCACGGCGGCGTAATGTTCCTTGACATTCGTGATCAGTACGGTGTTCTTCAGGTAGTAGTTCACAATGACGAGTTACTTAAGGGTATTAACAAAGAATGTACCGTAACATTGAGCGGTAAGGTAGTAAAGAGAGATGAAGAAACTATCAACTCTAAGATTGCTACCGGTTATGTTGAGGTACACACAGATGACATTACTGTTCTCGGCAAATGTAAAAACGCACTTCCGTTTGAAGTTGCCACTTCTACCAATACTTCGGAGGAGGTACGCTTAAAGTATCGTTTCCTCGACCTTCGTAATCAGAAGGTGCATAATAACATTATGCTCCGTTCACAGATTATAACATTCCTCCGTGCAAAAATGAACGAGATGGGATTTAATGAAATTCAGACACCGATTCTTTCAACTTCATCACCGGAAGGAGCAAGAGATTATCTTATTCCGAGCCGTAAGCACAAGGGCAAATTCTATGCTCTTCCGCAGGCTCCGCAGATTTTCAAACAGCTCCTTATGGTTTCCGGTTTTGACAGATACTTCCAGATTGCACCTTGTTTCAGAGATGAGGATGCAAGAGCAGACCGTTCGCCGGGCGAGTTCTATCAGCTTGACTTTGAAATGGCTTTTGCCACACAGGAAGATGTATTTGCGGTTGCAGAAGAAGTTCTTTACGAAACATTCACTAAGTTTACAGATAAAGAGGTTTCAAAGCCTCCGTTTGTCCGTATTCCATACGCTGAAAGTATGTTAAAGTACGGTACAGACAAGCCTGATCTCCGTAACCCGCTTGTTATCGTGGAGATTAGCGATATGTTTGAGGAAACTGACTTTAAGCCGTTCCTCAAAAAGACTGTTCGTTCAATTAATGTACCGGGTGCCGCAAAGCAGTCAAAGAGCTGGTTCAAGAAGATGGAAGAGTTTGCACTTTCTATCGGAATGAAGGGTCTCGGTTATGTTAAGGTAAGAGATGATATGACTTTTGACGGTCCTATCGATAAGTTTCTTAAAGAGGGCGACAGAGAGGAGCTTATTAAGCGTAATAATTCTAACGCAGGCGATGTTATTTACTTTATCGCAGATACAGAAAAAGACGCTCCAAAGCTTGCAGGTCAGATTCGTACAGAGGTTGCTAACCGTCTTGACCTTATTGACAAGTCAAAGTTTGAGATGTGCTTTATCGTTGACTTCCCAATGTATGAGCATGATGAAACCACAGGTCAGGTAATCTTTACACACAATCCATTCTCAATGCCACAGGGCGGTATGGACAGCTTGCTTCATAAGAACCCCGATGATATTCTTGCTTATCAGTATGACATCGTATGTAACGGTGTTGAGCTTTCATCAGGTGCTGTTCGTAACCACGACCTTGACATTATGATTAAGGCTTTCGAGATTGCAGGATATACCGAAGATGAGCTTAAATCTAAGTTCTCTGCTCTCTACAACGCATTCCAGTACGGTGCTCCGCCACATGCAGGTATGGCTCCGGGCGTTGACAGAATGATTATGCTCATTACTGAAGAAGAGAACATCAGAGAGGTTATTGCTTTCCCAATGAACTCAAATGCTCAGGATCTTCTCCTCGGTTCACCGGGAGAGGTAACAGAGCAGCAGCTTCGTGAAGTTCACATTAAATTAAGATAACTTCATATATACTCAAAGGGCGAGTTGTTTTTATAACTTGCCCTGATTCTGTTTATACAAAGGATGGTTTTTATGGTAACAAGAGAAGATGTTGAAAACATTGCGTTGCTTTCAAAGCTGTTCGTTCCCGAAGAGGAGCTTGACAGCCTTACACAGTCAATGCAGGAAATTATAGATTTTGCCGATACAATCAATAATGCTCCCACAAGCGGTGAGAGCTTTGACAACATAAACAACCTTTCAAATGTATTTCGTGAGGATGTTGTGGTTGAGTCATATGACAGCGAGGAAATTTTGAAAAATGCGCCTGAGCAGGCAGAGTCACATTTCCTTGTCAGAGGCAGAGAATAAGAGGTGTAAAAATGGGTAGTATTGCAAAAATTCACGAAATGCTTGTTTCCAAGCAGGTTTCGTGTACGGAGCTTACTAAAAGCTATCTTGAAGAAATAGAAAAATCAAACGGCGAGCTTAACGCTTATGTAAATGTAACTCCCGATACAGCGCTTGAAACCGCAAAGACTGTTGACGAAAAAATTGCAAAGGGCGAAGAAATCGGTATGCTCGAGGGTGTTCCGATGACATTGAAAGATAACCTTTCCACAAAGGACATTGAAACTACTTGCTGTTCTAAAATCCTTAAAGGTTACAAGCCGATTTATAATGCAACTGTATGGGAGAATCTTTCTGCACAAAATGCAGTTATGCTCGGTAAAACAAATATGGACGAATTTGCAATGGGTTCTTCGTGTGAAACTTCATGCTTTGGCGGTGCAATGAATCCGTTTAACACAAAGTATGTATCCGGCGGTTCATCAGGCGGCGTAGCAAGCGCTGTCGGCGCAAACATTGCTGCATACGGACTTGGTTCTGATACAGGCGGTTCTATCCGTCAGCCTGCAAGTTTTTGCGGTATCGTAGGTCTTAAGCCGACATACGGCAGTGTATCCCGTTACGGTCTTATCGCTTATGCAAGCTCACTTGACCAAATTGGACCTATCACAAAGAGCGTTGAAGATGCGTCTATTGTATTTGATGCAATTTCACAGTACGACGAAAAAGACAGCACTTCAAAGGGTAATGTCGGCGGCGCAACTTACGGAAAGCTCAACAATGACATCAAAGGTATGAAAATCGGTATTGCCCGTGAGTATCTTGACGGTATTCGTGACGATGTTAAAGAGGCAGTTCTCAATGCCGCAAAAGTTTATGAATCACTCGGTGCAGAAATAGTGTATTTTGATATGCCCGCACTTAAGTTTGCTCTTCCTGTTTATTACATTATTGCCTGTGCAGAGGCATCTTCAAACCTCGGCAGATACGACGGTATTCGTTTTGGTTATAAAACACCGCATTATAACGGCACTCACGATATGATTTGCCGCACCCGTTCAGAGGGCTTTGGTGAGGAAGTTAAGAGAAGAATTCTTCTCGGCACATATGTACTCTCTGCCGGTTATTATGACGCTTATTATAAAAAGGCACAGAATTTGCGTGGAACTATTGTAAAGGCATTTACAGATGCATTTGAGCATTGTGATGTAATTCTTGCTCCAACTGTTCCTATGACTGCTTTCGAGGCAGGTCACGCTGTTTCTGACCCTATTGAAACCTATCTTACAGACATTTGCACAGTACCTGTTAATATTGCAGGACTTCCGGGTGTATCTGTTCCTTGTGGATTTAACGCAAACGGTATGCCAATCGGTATGCAGCTTATCGGCAAGAGTTTTGGCGAGGCTGAAATTTTAAATGCAGCGTTTAAATATCAGCAGGCTGCCGGAGAAAACTTTAAGGATACAAAGTGGGGTGTTAAGCAGTGAAATATGAATTAGTTGCGGGTTTTGAAACCCATATTGAACTTGCTACAAAGACAAAAATTTTCTGCTCATGTACAACAGCGTTTGGCGGTGCACCTAACTCACATTGCTGTCCTGTATGTATCGGACTTCCGGGTACACTTCCAAAACTTAACCGTGAGGTTGTAAACTTCGGTATCAAGGCAGGTCTTGCCACTCACGGTGAGATTGCGGAGATTTCCAAAATGGACAGAAAGAACTACTGCTATCCTGACCTTTCAAAGGCTTATCAGATCAGCCAGCTTTATGCACCGCTTTCAATCGGTGGCTATGTAGAGCTTTCAAACGGCAGAAAAATCAGACTTCATCATATTCATATTGAAGAAGATGCAGGAAAACTTATTCATCAGCACGGCGACACATATGTCGACTACAACCGTGGCGGTGTTCCTCTTATCGAGATTGTATCGGAGCCTGATATTCGTTCTATTGACGAGGCTAAGGAGTATGTGGAAAAATTACAGCAGGTAATGCGCTATATAGGAATTTCCGACTGCCGTATGCAGGAAGGCTCAATGCGTTGCGATGTTAATATTTCTGTTCGTCCTGAGGGCAGCGAAACTCTTGGAACAAGAACAGAGATTAAGAATATGAACTCAATTACAAATATTGCCAAAGCAATGGAGTATGAGTATGAGCGTCAGGTAGATTTAATTGAGAGCGGCGGCAAAGTAGTGCAGGAAACTCTCCGTTATGATGATGCAACAAACACTACATCTTCAATGCGCAGTAAAGAGGACGCTCACGATTACCGTTATTTCAGAGATCCTGACCTTGTTACAATCAATGTCCCAAGAGATGTTGTGGAGAGCTTAAAGGCTGAAATGCCTGAACTTCCTTCTGACAAATGCAAGAGATATATTGAAGAACTTGAAATTCCTGAAAAGGATGCACAACTTCTTACAAAATACAGAAAAATCAGCGAGTTCTTTGATAAGGCTTGCGAGGGTGTAAAATCCGCAAAGTCTGTATCTAACTTTATTATCGGTCAGATTTTCCGCAGAACAGAAACCGAGGCTGATAAGGAAACATTTGATGTATCAATAACACCTGAACAACTCAATGAGCTTGTAAAATTGATTGACAGCGGCAAGATACGCAATAACCTTGCTAAGGCTACACTTGAGAAAATGCTTGATTCCGGCAAGGGAGCACTTGATTTTATCAGTGAAAGTGATATGGCAGGACTTGATGAAAACACTGTAAATGAACTTTGTAAACAGGCTATAGATAACAATCCTAAGGCCGTAGATGATTACAAGAACGGTAAGGAAAAAGCTATTAAGGCTCTTGTCGGTAATGTAATGAAGAACAGCCGTGGTAAAGCAGATGCTGCAGCAGTTGAACAGAAACTTAAAGATATGATTTCTTAAAGTTTTATTATATAAGAGTGAAAGCCACTTTTGATTTAGTTCAAAAGTGGCTTTTGTGTTTGTGGATTTTTATATTAGAAATTAAAATAAATTATGGTTGAGTGCACAGCTTAGCCAAGCAATTATAAAAGTTTGGTCGACCTTTTCAAAGGTCGTGGGTGTGGG
>OHKT01000568.1_pt1 | contig 12495 bp, 8 predicted proteins | sample 1568871 | NCBI WGS metagenome assembly OHKT01 (sample SAMEA3879558, study PRJEB24766) | human gut metagenome | biome: human-associated habitat; feature: feces | place: USA | collected 1985/1987
TACGATGAACAGGCATTCCATCGTTTCCTTGTTTCCTATACAGATAGTCTGAATCAGTCCTATACGGCTGAGGTGAAAACGGACCCTGAAAGGATGCGGCAGGAGATAAAGGAGATTTACCGGCAGGTTCCGTCTATGTATGGTTTGGCTCTTCCCCGGGATTATCAGCATCCCAAGCAGGTGTGGTTTAATCCGCTTTATTCGGGTGTGGGGGTATTGGGATATATGGGACCTTTTTTTGCGGAGTCGCAATTGAATGAAGAATTGCTTCCTGTACAATTGCCATTTACGTATGCCCATGAACTGTCTCACCTGTTGGGGGTAAGTAATGAGGCGGAAGCGAATTATTGGGCTTACAGGGTTTGTCGCTCTTCAAAGCGGCCGGCGGTGCGTTATAGTGCCTATTTCGGTCTGTTGCCCTATGTGCTGGTCAATGCATCTTCTGTGTTGACGGAAGAGGAATTTCGTGAATGGATTAAGACGATCCGTCCCGAAGTGGTGAAGGATTATGAATATAAACGTATGTATTGGAATGAGCGTTATAGTACCCTGTTGGGTGAAATGCAGAATAAAATTTATAACCTGTTTTTAAAGGGTAACAACATTCCTTCCGGTAGAAAGAATTATGCGGAAGTGATCGGGATACTGCTTTCTTTGGAAGAAAAATAGAAACAGAATGTTCAGGCTGGACTTGAATTCGATTGTGACAGTTATAACTTGATCCAAGAGTTCTACAACAAACGAGCTTTATATTGTTGCTCCACTGCTACCACTTTTCATCGGCATTTCAGCAGGAAGGGTGGTAGCAGTGGCAGCAGATTTTAAAAACTCTATTGTGGAACTTTCCGGCAAATACAGTCTGTCAGATGATCGTTGATAAAACCTGAAGCTTGCAAATGGGCGTAGCAAATTGTAGTCCCGAAGAACTTGAAACCTCGTTTTTTCATATCTTTACTCATGGCATCGGATTCGGGAGAGGATACCGGAATTTCGCTCAATGACCGGAATGTGTTGATAATCGGTTTTCTGTCGGGAAAGAATGACAGGGTATAATTATAAAAACTGCCGAATTCCTTTTGTACGGCAAGGAATAGTTTCGCATTCGTGATTGTCGATTTGATTTTCAGACGGTTTTTTACAATTCCTTCAAATTGCATTAGCCGCTCAATGTCTTCATCGGTCATTTGTGCTACCAGTTCGGCATCAAAATTATAGAAAGCTTTACGATACCCCTCTCTTTTTCTAAGAATCGTTATCCAGCTTAGTCCTGCTTGGGCACTTTCCAATACAAGAAACTCAAACAGCGTCTTGTCATCGGTAACTAACTTTCCCCACTCTTGGTCATGGTATTTCACATACAATTCGTCTGTTCCGCACCAACCGCAACGTCCGTTTGTTATATCTTGCATAATTCTAATATTTGTGATATAGAACAAATGTAGTGGATTCATGGCATTATGCCAAATTTAAAAGGACTATTTTGTGGCATAAATACCTATAAAAAGTTATTGCATAGTATATATATTCCGTAAAATGGGGGAAAAGATTACCTATATCAGGTGATTGTTTCCTCTTTTCTTTTTACGGACCTTTGCATTCTCAAAAATTAAGAATTTAGAATTATAGGTATTCATGGTAAAAAGACAGTTACAAAGGATCAGTTTAGGCTCTCTTTTTTTTATAATCGGAGCGATATCTATTTTTGCACAACCTAAGACAATGGTATCCGGTAAAGTGATATCCAAAGAAAAACAGGAAGTCGTAGATTTTGCAACCGTATATTTGAAGGGTACAACTTATGGCTGTACAACGAATGAAGAAGGTATCTATCATCTTCATGCACCGGCAGGGAAATACACGCTGGTTATTTCGGCTATAGGATATAAGACTATAGAAAAGCCTGTAACTTTAGTTCATGGTGAAAGAATTAAGATGAATGTAATGATTGACCCGTCAGTGACTGAGTTGGGTGAAGTGGTAGTGGTGTCTAACGGGGTTTCCCGTGTGAAACGTTCCGCATTCAATGCGATAGCTGTAGATACAAAAGAATTCCAGAATTCTACCAAGAATCTGAGTGATGCTTTGGCTAAAGCTCCGGGGATGAAACTCCGTGAGTCGGGGGGTGTAGGTTCGGATATGCAATTGATGTTGGATGGTTTCAGTGGCAAACATGTGAAGATATTTATTGACGGTGTACCTCAGGAGGGAGTAGGGAGCTCTTTTGGTTTGAATAATATTCCTGTGAATTTTGCAGATAGGATTGAAGTGTATAAAGGGGTGGTTCCTGTAGGATTTGGCACGGATGCTATAGGTGGTGTTATCAATATTGTAACCAATAAGAAGAAACGTAATTGGTTTTTGGATGGCTCCTATTCATACGGGTCGTTCAATACGCATAAATCGTATGTGAATTTCGGACAAACTTTCAAAAACGGCTTTACTTATGAAATAAATGCTTTTCAAAACTATTCGGATAATGATTATCAGGTGGACGCACCGGTAGAGGACTTTGAAACCGGAAGAATTGATAAAGATAAAAGGGTACGTGTGAAGCGCTTTAATGATACCTATCATAATGAGGCGGTTATAGGTAAGATGGGTATTGTGGATAAGAAATGGGCAGACAGATTGATGTTGGGCTTTACTTATTCACACATGTATAAGGAGATACAGACCGGAGTACGTCAGGAAATAGTCTATGGGGAAAAACATCGTAAAGGACATTCGTTGATGCCGTCATTGGAATATAGTAAGCGTGGCTTATTCATCAAAGGTCTGGATGTGGCATTGACTGCCAATTATAATAAAAATGCAACGACAAATATAGATACAGCTTCCTATAAGTACAATTGGTTGGGTGATAGAAAATTAATGAACTCACCCGGTGAACAATCCAATCAATATTCACGGGCGGATAATAACAATTGGAATGGAACATTAACCGTTAATTACCGTCTGGCGAAAATACACATGCTGACCTTTAATCATGTGTTGAATACTTTCCGCCGTTCTAACACTTCTTTATTGGCTAAGATGGAATCGGAGGATGCCATAGCTAAAGAAACCCATAAGAATATCTCCGGATTGTCCTATCGGTTGATGCCGTCTGATAATTGGAATCTCTCAGTATTTGGAAAATATTATAGTTTGTATGTGGCAGGTCCTATGGCTACGACTACGAATCAAGATGATTATGTCCGTACTACCCGAAACATGAATTCCATAGGATATGGAGCTGCGGGAACTTATTTCATTCTACCCGGTTTGCAGGCGAAATTGTCATATGAAAAAGCATATCGTCTGCCTACTATTGAAGAAATGTTTGGAGATGAGGATTTGGAAATGGGAGATATCAGTATAAAACCGGAGAGTAGTGACAATTTGAATTTTAATTTGAGCTATAACAGAACATTTGGCAGGCATTCTGTATATATGGAAAGTGGAGTGATTTATCGGAATACAAAAGATTATATTCAGCGTAATATTGCGGATTTGAGTGGTGGTAAATATGCTGCGAAATATATTAATTACGGTAAAGTATTGACGAAAGGATATACTGTTTCTGCTCGTTACGGTTTTGGTAATTGGGTGAGTATAGGAGGTAATTTTACCAAAATGGATGTACGGGACAATATGAAAACATCTATTTCCAGCAGTGCGGAAAATCTGGCTTATAAAGAACGGATGCCGAATCTGCCCTATATGTTTGCTGATTCGGATGTTACTTTTTATTGGCGGGATTTAGGAAGGAAAGGCAATATGTTGACCGTGTCTTATGATAATCAATATCTGCATAGCTTTACTTATTATTCTTCCCGAATAGGCTCAAATAAAGGGGACTATGTGGTACCTGATCAATTCTCACACAATATATCCTTTTCTTATAGTTTGCAAAAAGGACGATATAACGTATCATTGGAATGTCGTAACTTCACAGATGAGAAGTTATATGATAATTTTAGTCTTCAGAAGGCCGGTAGGGCTTTTTATGGTAAACTGCGTGTTTGTTTCGGTAATTAAAGAATTGGAAAAAGGAGTTTATAATTAATTGGATTTAAAATTAAATAGAAGAATAAAATGAAGAAAGATTTCTTTTTGAACGGATTTGCTGCTATTGCCATAGTAGGAATGGCGTTGAGTGCATGTACGGATAATGAGCCGGATTACGGTTCGGGTACCGAGGCTAAAGGTGAGTATGTTATTGCATCGTCGGTCACAGCGTCTGGAAATACAACGAATGTGCTGCTTACTTCTGAAACGTTGGATAAAGGTACTGTTTCTACAGTGAATAATGGTCTTGTGAATGATGGTGCAACTCAATGGGTGTTTTACAAGAATCAATATCTTTATGCGCTGACTTATAATCAAGGGAATGCAGGTACGACCCGTTCTTATAACATGGATTCAAATAATGAAGTAAAGGCTCGTTCGGGGGAGTTTGCCGTAAAGAGATTTACTACTTACGGTATTTATGATAAATATATCATGACCTCGTCTACCGGTGACGGACCCACAGCGTATGCTGATGAGAATGGATATTTACCAAAGATGTTTTTGCTTTCTTATTTGGACGTATCTGCTGAAACATTTACAACGAATGATACTCAAAATAAGGCTTATATGTCCGAAAACTTCTTGGGAAATGGAGAATATGTAACATTGGCCGGCATATTGGAACGAAATAATAAACTGTATAGCGCTGCTATTCCAATGGGGTTAAGTCAATATGGTTCGGCTACTGACGGGGGAAAGTGGATACTTCCCGGCAATGAGGATTTGGTAAAGACAGAAGATGGTGGTTCCAACAGCAGCAGTTATAAAAAAGGTGAATTGCAATGGACGCAATATCCCAATAAATGCTGGGTGGCTATTTTTGATGATGAAACGCTGACAAATAAAAAAATCATAGAAACAGATAAGATCAGTTATGCTTGCGGGCGTTTTAAATCACAGTATTATCAAACGATTTGGGCGGCAGATAATGGTGATATTTATGTATTTTCTCCTAGTTATGCCAAAACAATGGCTGATAAACGGCAACAGACTACCTTGGATGCCGGAGTAGTACGTATAAAGGCTGGAACAGAAGAGTTTGATCCTGATTATTATTGTAATTTGGAGGCACAGACGGGTGGTAAGGCATTCTTGCGTTGTTGGCATATCACGGAAGATTATTTCTTGTTGTTGATGTATGATCGTTCCTTGACTGAAACTGGTTTCACAGCTAATCAGTTAGCGATATATAAAGGAGAAACCGGAAAACTGACTTATGTAACTGGTTTGCCTTCTGCCGATTTGATCTCCGGCTTTGGCAATACTCCGTATGTGGAGAATGGATATGCCTATATGGCTGTAACTACAACAGAAGGATATCCGTCTATTTATAAAATAGATCCGGTTGGTGCGGTAGCGACAAAGGGTATTTCTATAGAAGCGACACAAATCAGTGGCGTCGGTAAACTGCAACCTCAGAACTGAGTATTGTAATAATATAATGGGAGTCTGCGGGCAGTATGTGCTTATGCAGACTCTTTTTATGAATCGTATCGAAGATTTTATGAAGAAAATATTTCGCCAAATACATCTTTGGCTTTCTGTTCCTTTCGGGTTAATCATTTCCTTGATTTGCTTCTCGGGAGCCATGTTGGTTTTTGAAAATGAAGTGGTGGAACTGGCTAGGCATGAACTCTATTATGTAAAAAAGGTAGAGACAGTTCCACTTCCTGTTGATCGATTATTGGAAGAGGTAGAACTCACGTTGCCCGACAGTGTGTCTGTGACAGGAATCAGTGTTTTCTCTGACCCGGAACGTGCTTGGCAGGTGAATTTGTCCAAGCCTCGTCGTGCTTCCGTGTATGTGGATCCATATACTGGTGAGATTAAAGGTAAATATGAACGTCCTGCATTTTTTGTGACTATGTTCAGGCTGCATCGCTGGCTGTTGGACAGTATGAAAGCGGATGGTGGAGTCTTCTGGGGAAAAATGATTGTAGGTGTCAGCACCCTGTTGTTTGTCGTGGTTTTGATATCGGGTATCGTTATCTGGTGGCCTCGTACACGAAAAGCCTTGAAAAATAGTTTAAGAATATCTGTCGGCAGGGGCTTTAGAAGATTTTGGTATGACCTGCATGTTGCAGGTGGTATGTATGCGCTGTTTTTTTTGTTGGCTATGGCCCTTACCGGGCTAACATGGTCTTTTGGATGGTATCGGACAGGTTTCTATAAAGTGTTTGGCGTGGAAGTACAGCAGGGAGGTGCTCATGGTGGGGTGACCCGGCGTGGGGGGAAAGGCGGCGACCAATCCGGAAAGAATGTTTCTCATTCTTCGTCCTATGTTTGTTGGCAACAAGTTTATGAACAATTAGCCCTGAATAATCCCGGCTACAAGCAGATAACCTTATCAGATGGGGCAGCAAATGTCTCTTTCAATACCTTCGGTAATCAACGTGCTTCCGATCGTTATAAATTCAATCCTCATAGTGGTAAGATTGATAAGGTAGTTTTATATAAAGATGCTGAGAAGGCTGGAAAGATTCGCGGATGGATCTATTCTGTACATGTTGGTAGTTGGGGCGGTATGCTTACCCGTTTACTGACGTTTATAGCAGCTTTGATAGGAGCCACCTTGCCATTGACAGGATACTATTTATGGATAAAACGTATTTGGAGAAAGAAAGTAAGAGTAAGTTGAATATCTTTGTTATAAGATTAGGGGGCGAAAAGAATTTTATCATATGACCTGTTGTCGTGAATGACAGGTCATATGATATTGTTACAGGATTTTTTAGAACCACTTTATCTTTCTGAAAATAACAAAAGCCAACGCAGACAATGTGATGGATGCCAAAATAATAAAACTAAAAGCATGTGGTAATGCATCTACATGTACATCTACATTCATTCCATAGAAACTAGCTATTAATGTGGGTACCATCAGAATGATGGAAATACTGGTCATGCGTTTCATGATGGTGTTCACATTGTTGGATATGATGGAAGCAAATGCGTCCATGGTTCCGGTTAAGATATCACTGTAGATATTAACCGTGTTATATGCTTGTTTTAATTCAATGACTACATCTTCTACCAAATCGCGGTTTTGATAATCTTTTTCCTGGAAGATACTTTGCAATTTACCTACCATCACCTCATTTCCACGAATGGACGTATTGAAATAAACCAATGTTTTTTGTAGTTTCATCAATCTGAGCAGGTCCTCATTACGTATGCTCCTTTCTAATTCTTTTTCTGCGGCAGCTACATCATTGTTTATTTGTTTCAGATATTTCAAGAACCATACGGCAGATGAGTAAATTAACCGTAAAATCAATTCAAATTTATTAGGCACAATGATTCCTTTACGTCGGGTGTGGTCAATAAAATCAGGAATCATTTCAGTGGAGTGATAACACACGGTAACAATGATTTCATTGTTTGTAATGATACCGATGGGGATAGTGATATAAGGGATGCTTCCCTGTTGTTGCAGGGGGATTCGGATAATGGTCAGTAGCCAGTTGTCTTCCGTATCCGTTCGCGGACGTTCATCCATATCGGCGATGTCCTCTAAAAAAGCTTCGGGAACTTTTAATTCTTTAGTCAGAAACTCAAAATCACTTTGGTCGGGGCATTCTACATTCACCCAGCAGTTTGGCATCCATTGTGGCTTTTCTACAAAGCCATTCTCACAATAAAGATATTTTCTCATCTTATTGCCTCCTTTCGTTCGTTTATATCCGTTCAGAGGCATTCAGAGTAGTGATTGCCCTGTCGGATCAGTTAATACTATTGCACGTTCGTGGTATTGAATCGTCCATTTTTATTGATTGTTTTTTGTTTAAAGCGGTACAAAAGTACATAAAACCTTTAAAGGACAGACAGAAGTCAGGAGGCTTTTATATTTTTTTTAAGAATATCACCGGAAAGCAATCAGTGCCCGAGCAATGATGGTTTTGTCGCCATAGCACAGTTCTAACGTACTGTGTTTACCGATTAAGTTCCCTGGCGGAAACTATTGTTGTTAAAACATTTAGCATCCTTTTAATTACATGCAAAATTCACTTAAAAAATCGTTTGTCCAATACCTATTTATGATGAATCTTGTTCTATATAATCCTAATAATTAGGTATTGTGGAAGGTGCTGAAGTCGGTTACCTTTGCAAATGTAATAATTACAATTTAAAAATCAGTTTTAATTTAAAAATAAAAAGAGTATGGAACCAATTATTAATTCACAAGTTCCTGAATTTAAAGTTCAGGCATTCCATAATGGAGAGTTTAAAACCGTAACTAATAAAGATATTGAAGGTAAATGGGCTATTTTCTTTTTCTATCCTGCTGACTTTACGTTTGTATGCCCTACCGAACTTGTAGATATTGCTGAAAAGTATAATCAGTTCAAAGAAATGGGAGTGGAAGTATATTCTGTAAGCACCGATTCACATTTCGTTCATAAAGCATGGCATGATGCGTCTGAAAGTATCCGCAAAATCACTTATCCGATGTTGGCAGATCCTACAGGTGCTTTGTCGCGTGCATTTGGTGTGATGATTGAAGAAGACGGTATGGCTTATCGTGGTACTTTTGTAGTGAATCCCGAAGGCAAGATCAAATTAGCTGAAATTCAGGACAACAGCATCGGGCGTAATGCTGATGAACTTCTTCGTAAGGTAGAAGCTGCCCAGTTTGTAGCCACTCATGATGGTGAGGTTTGTCCTGCTAAATGGAAGAAAGGTGCTGAGACCTTGAAACCGAGTATTGATTTGGTAGGTAAAATTTAAAGTATAGAACTCATGTTAGATAGTGCGATAAAAGATCAGTTAAAAGGTCTTTTTGCCCAATTGGAAGCGCACTATACTTTTGACATCTTTGTCCACCCTCAGCACGAAAGTCGTGCCGAGTTGGTGGACTCGTTGGAAGAAGTGGCTTCCTGTTCGGATAAACTTTCCTGTCGGTTGCAGGATAGTGAAGGGCTGAAGTTTATCCTTTTAAAAGAAGGAAAGGATACGGGAATCACATTTCGTGCCGTACCTGGTGGTCATGAATTTACTTCTTTGTTGATGGCTGTTCTGAATGCTGACGGCAAAGGAAAGAATTTTCCGGACGAGTTTATTACCAGACGTATCAAGGCATTACAGGGGCCGATTAGTTTGACCACCTATTTGTCTCTCACCTGTACCAATTGTCCCGATGTGGTTCAAGCTTTGAATATGATGGTACTTCTGAATGGTCAGATACGCCATGAGGCAGTAGATGGATCTATAAATGAAGAAGAAGTAGAACGGATGAAAGTACAGGCCGTTCCTACTGTATTTGCTGATGGTGAACAGATTCATGTGGGGCGTAGCAGTATGGGGGATCTGTTGGAGAAGCTGGAAGCCCGTTACGGTTCGGTGGAATTGGAAGCTGTTGAGACAAAAGAATATGATGTACTGGTAGCCGGTGCTGGTCCTGCCGGTGCGACAGCTGCTATCTACTCGGCTCGTAAAGGGTTGAAAGTAGCAATAATAGCCGAGCGTATTGGTGGACAAGTCAATGAAACGATGGGGATTGAGAACTTGATATCTGTGCCTCAGACTACCGGTAAACAGTTGGCCCAGGATCTGAAAAAACATTTGGCGGAATATCATATTGATATTTTAGAAAATCGCCGGATAGAGAAAGTGGAAGTGGCAGAGGGCATGAAAGTGTTGTCTGTGAAAGGTGGAGAAACGTATAAGGCTCCCGTATTGATCATTGCTACCGGGGCGAATTGGAGAAAATTGAATGTTCCCGGTGAAGAAAAATACATCGGTCATGGAGTTGCTTTCTGTCCTCATTGTGACGGACCATTTTATAAAGATAAGGAAGTAGCAGTCATAGGTGGTGGAAACTCCGGGGTTGAGGCTGCTATTGATTTGGCGGGAGTCTGTTCCAAAGTGACTGTATTCGAATTCATGGATACTTTGAAAGCGGATACTGTTTTGCAGGAGAAAGCTAAAAGCCTGCCCAATGTGGATATTATTACTAATACTCAAACGGTAGAGGTGTTAGGAAACGGTGATAAAGTGGTGGGGCTTATAAAGAAAGACCGTTCATCCGAAAAAGAAGAGATCTTTGCCTTGGATGGTATTTTTGTCCAAATAGGTTTGACTGCCAATAGCACTTTGTTTAAAGAATTGCTGGAAACGAACCGCATGGGTGAAATTCTGACTGATAAAAATGGCCGGACCTCTGTAAAAGGTATCTATGCTGCCGGAGATGTAACGGATGTTTCCTATAAACAGATAGTTATAGCAATGGGGGAAGGCGCCAAGGCTGCTTTAGCTGCATTCGAAGACCGGATGCGCGGAACGATTTATTAGTGATAAGTGGTTGGTGGTGAATAGTGGGTGCATATCGCAGTATTTACCACTAATCTTATCACTAAAAAATATTGGTGAGAATATGCTTTCTTTGTAGGTGAATCACCGTTTACAGCATTGATATGGCAGAATCGAGACGTACTTCATTGAAAGATTTGGCACAGATATTAGGTGTATCCATACCTACAGTATCCCGTGCCTTGAAAAATAGTCCCGAAATCAGTCGGGAACTTTGTATTAAAGCTCAAAAATTGGCAAAAGAGATGAATTATCACCCCAATCCTTTTGCTATGAGTCTCCGGAAAAATACTCCCCGTACCATTGGAGTAATTGTACCTGATATTGTTACTCATTTCTTTGCGTCTATTTTAAGTGGTATAGAAGATACCGCTATAGCAAACGGCTATTTTGTTATCATCACGACTTCCCATGAGTCATACGACCATGAGAAAAGAAATATTGAGAATTTGGTCAATATGCATGTGGAAGGTATTATAGGTTGTTTATCTCAAGAAACAACAGATTATGCCCATTGGTTGAGTTTGGATGATATGAATATGCCGCTTGTTCTATTTGATCGTGTTTGCATGCCTGACCGTTTTTCTACGGTAGTGGCTGATGGAGTATATTCTGCTCAGATGGCGACACAGCACTTGTTGGATCATGGAAGCAAACGGATTGCTTTTATCGGTGGTGCAAACCATCTGGATATAGTAAGAAAGAGAAAACATGGTTACCTTGAAGCGTTAAGGGAAAATAAGATACCTATTGAGAAAGATTTGGTTGTGTGTCGGAAAATTGATTTTGAAGAAGGGAAAATAGCTACAGAAATTTTATTATCGCTTCCGGAGCCTCCCGATGCAATTCTTGCCATGAATGATACATTGGCATTTGCCGCTATGGAAGTGATTAGAAATCATAATCTTCGTATTCCTCAGGATATAGCGCTTATTGGGTATACAGATGAGCAACATGCCAATTATGTAGTGCCTCGCCTTTCGGCCGTCTCGCATCAGACTTATAAGATGGGGGAAGCCGCATGTCAGATGTTGATTGATAAGATTAAGGGAGATAAAAAAATCAGGCAAATCATTATTCCTACTTGTTTGCAGGTGAGGGAAAGCAGTATAAAAAGGAAGGATTGAGAACCGAAATGTATTTTAAGAAGAGAATAAGGCTGAACTCTTCACAAAGAGCCAACCTTATTTCTTTATATATTGGAGTATTATTGAGTGACCAACGTAATAATGGAACGTGCCGGGATCACAACTTTTTCATGGTTTTTGATGCTTCCTACCGGTAGAAGATTCTCTCCATCTTTATCCGAAGTACGATAGATTGTCCAGTTTTTTATAATTCCGTTACGCTGATAGAAAGTAAACTCTTTATCTTCCGCTGCATAATTAATCATAACGAAAACCTCCTTTCCGTCTGTATTTTGGTATGCTGAACACATTAGTCCGGTTACATCCGTATCGCCTTCAGGAATGATTTTCCCTTGGTTGTCTTTGGCTATAATTGCTTTCCGAACAGCTCCCGGGCGTATAAATCTACTGTAGTTTCCCAAAGCCCACATTAATTTGGAGTCTTTCACCTCACCATTCAGAAAAGTCGGATCACTATACTCACGGATTAATCCGTCTTTATAATCTCCACCGATAGATCGCCACCATTGCCAACTGCGAGCACCTGCATATACAATGTCATGATGAATGATCCGTGCTACATATAATGCTGTCTTCATGGTGAAGTCATATCCTCCGCCTCCGCCGATTTCTTCGTCATTGCCCATGATACAGGTTTCTGTCTGCCAGAAATCCACCTTATACTTGTCTAAAGTATCTTTTAATTGACAACGGATATCGTGTAAATTATTCAGAGGAGTATTAGTCCAATAACTATGCCCTACCATCAGCCGGGGAACATTGGGAGTATCACCCAGATAGGTGGCTGTACTGTCCGGATTAAAGAAAGACTGGATTTGATACCCCCGTTCCCAATTAGTCATGTGAGTATCGAACATACAACGATAGTCAGAGGACTCATTGACTAGAATCTGTGTGTCAATTTGGTTATTTACGAACTCTTTACTGATGAGGCGTATGGCACGGGCTATTTCGCGGTTGGTAGCCGGTGTACCTTCTTGTTTGG
>OHKT01000576.1_pt1 | contig 12318 bp, 16 predicted proteins | sample 1568871 | NCBI WGS metagenome assembly OHKT01 (sample SAMEA3879558, study PRJEB24766) | human gut metagenome | biome: human-associated habitat; feature: feces | place: USA | collected 1985/1987
CCTTGACAAAGAAACAAGATTCTCCCATTCAGAATCGAGGACCTGTATGAAGAACGTAACTGCCTGTTGATATATCTTTACTGTATCGTTAAATATCTGGTTGTAGTTTTTAATCTTAACTGCATAGGATGAAATGATCTTCATGCAGATCCTCCTTTCCCTACTAAATATTATAATGCAATTTTTGAATTTGTTAACCAGCTAACTCATCACTAAGGTAACGAGTATGCGCTGTTTTTTTAATCAATATATCCAAATGATATTGGTATGGGAATGAAATCATAATTTAGATTGGCAATTTTATGTGAGGCACCATTCCAAAGTACAAGCATATAATCTTCCGTCACTGGATAAGAAATTTCATTTGCAGGTTCTATAACCTCTGTTATATGCTTCTTACCTTCGAGCACACTATTGAAATTCGATTTTTTAATTGCTGCAATGGTTGCTATATTATCATACATTTTAGGAGCTTTTATCTTCCACGAAATTGGATTCAATTCTGATGCAGCTAAAATATTTTCTTTGGATGTAAATCCAGTATTTTTTTCTGTATACTCCTCGCCATTTTTATTTATCTCTTTGATATCTTCATAATATACAAAATCTGTTCCCGGAATTTCTTGGGCTTCAATCACACGGTGTGTCTTTACTACGATTTCTGTGTCTAAAATTTTATTTTTCATCATTCTACATCTCCTCCTGTTTTGTTTCTTCCTGTAAATCAGTACGGTTCCTTCTCTCTGCACTCCTTATGCAGGCGGTACATGATGGAAGGAAAATCTGATAAAACTTTTTGTTAAATTCCTTAAACCGTTTTGCGAATCCGCCTTCCCTATATGAATGAATATCGGCATAATTCCAGACACCAAATCCGCATTTATAAATTGTACCGGATTCATTAATAAGGAAACCATACATATTTTTAGGTTCATGGCAGTAACATCCATACATGCTCAAAAAGCCATAAGTACCTTCTGCCCGACCAATTGGTACAATCGCATCTTCATTATCTTCTGCTTCTGTACCTATGTAATATGAAAAACCATTTTTCTCTAAAAACTGTTCTGTTTCCTCTACATTTTTATTTGTATGCCACTGATCTTTCGATACCGCGACCCATAAAACACCTTTTCTTGTTTCATTTAACTGGATAAGCTTTTTACAGACTTCTTCATCATGAATCCAGTCACCAGTTGTGACTAGTCTCATATTTATTAAATTAGCAGATATCATCATAAGTATTTCATACCAGTTTGGATTTAAAAAAAATTCTCCTCCCATTATATTTGCACTTATGATTTCATTATTATTTATAAAATCAGCTAACACGGCTGCTGTATCCATGTCCATCATCCTAGTTCCATCCGGAGAGCATTTAAAACAACAATGACTGCATTTTTGGGTACATTTTGTTGTTAGACGGATGGTTGGGTGTAGGATCCGATAGCATTTGCTCAAAATTTCGCATCTATCACAATTACAATTGAATTTTCCATTGCATGTTTCCTCTATGCATATATCACATCGTTTCATTATATTTCCTTTCTTGTTTTGCTTTATTTTAGTATATCATATTATTCCGTATTAATTAACTCAATATAAATTCTTTAGGTTCTCCCTCCGGCTCTTCCTTAGTATATATTTTTGATATAATCTGGTTAGATTCAGGATTATATTGTATCATTACTCCTGGTTCGCCTTTCGTCTTAATTAGTGTAGCAATTCCAGGGTTCTCTTTATCTGGATGTATGATTGAATGGATAGTTCCCATTGGCGTATCCACTTCAAGACTTGGGATCATATCATATTCTATTACCTCTATTCGGTCTTCAAAACAACTGCCATACTGTAAAGTTGCTCCATCTGGCCAAATACATAAATTGATATCCTCTCCTTTCATATCAGTGCAATTATAGGTGATTGCGAAACTCTGAAAGCCGCATAAAACCTAGCTTTTTTGAATCTTGTTTCTGCATTTCTCCTCACCAAGCCTTGAATTTTTATGTCCACTTTGCATAAAAATCCCGCTTGATAGATTCAATTCAGACTTATTTTTATACAGAGTGCATAGAGTTTAGTCAGTGAGTTTCGCAATTGCCTACAGTGCAATTATCACCCATTACTATGGTATTATAAATTTTTTCTGCTTTTTCAGCTGTATAGCCATACACCTTTATCAACATTTTAATAATTTCCCGTTTAATCCGAGCTTCCTTTTCTTCATGTTTAAATGGTCCGTCAGCTATCCTTAGATTTATATATTCATCATTCCATCCAATCAAAAAGTATGTTTTCATTTTAATTCTCCTATTTATTATAGTCCTTGTTTAGTAAGTTTTGATACTTATGATAAATTGCTTCTGCATGGATATTGCCATATTCTTCTACTTCCTCTTCAAATCCACCTGTAGAAGGGAATGAATCGGAATTAAATTGCAACAGTTCATGACACTCGTAAATTAAATGTCTAAATTCATGAAAGATTGTTGATAAAATTCCAATTAATAGGTCTGTTTCATCATTATCTGGAATTTCATTGTTGACGCGTTCAATGGCGCTTACATTAATAAAAATGGTCTGACGATCTATCCAAGTTAATCCAAGAAGGTCTTCACAGGCGTACAGTGCATATTCATCACCATACTCATCTTGAAGTTTTTTACGTGATTGGCTAACTTCATCTTCATCATCATATATTAATACAATATATTCACAAACTGCCAAAGCATTTTTATCTATTTCATTACATAAGAAATCTAGCAGAACTTCTTCATTTATTAATTCCCTTACTTTCATATCCATCAGCATATGATCCTTAATATGGTTCCTATCAATCCGTTCCGGATAATAATATAACCTTGAATAAAAACCAAAGCCGTCGTTTCCGGTATATTCTAAGTAATCATCATTAATAATCAAGTCGCCTACATCACTGTCTTTTACGGCATACTCCAATTCTTCTCGTGTCATTATCATAAATCTTCTCCTATTTTCTTATTTGTATCTATTATGTCTATATTTTTATATAAAAAAAGTCACTGAAATCTTCAGTGACTTGAATGTATTTTTACTATCTGGCATTTTCTTCGTGTTGATGAATTCCTTTCACAATACCAGGAAGCTGTTTTATGACATCTTCTTTACTAACTCCAGCAAGATGAATCTGATGGCATTTTTCTATAATCTTTTTAAACATTGGTCCTGGTTTATATCCTAATTTGATTAAATCCCTGCCTGTAACCTCTGGTTCTTTTTTTATTTTATCATATACTGTCAGCCGGTTGTCCCACCAACCGTTTTCAGAAAGGGCTAATTCTTCCCTGTTAGCTTTTGAAGTATCTATGTATGATAGAATGATGGAATCCTTAGGCGCTACACATCGGTCAAGATACCGGTTTGTTGTTTTTTCACTCGTTTTTCTTGTCATGAAATGTGGCGTCATATGATTTTTCACTAAATTCTGTACATATGATTTTAATTTCACATCTGTGGTTAATCTACTTAAGGCTTCTGGTACTTGCTGTGCTCCTATTGTCTCATGGTCTAAGGAGCGGATCTGCCCTTCAAGTCCTTTCGTGGTTGCGTCTGCTTTCCCAATATCATGGAATAAAGCTGCATACATAAAACCAAGTGGAAAAGAAGTCTGGTCCCTGACCAATGCTGCCTTATCAATCACTTCCATTGTATGATTCCAGACATCACCTTCCGGATGCCAGGTTGGATTTTGAGGAACATCTATCAGGCGTTCTAAATCCGGGAAACGCTTAAGTTGGTTCATTTCTCTTAGCATATTAAAATATATACTTGGTTTTATGGATTTTAAAAGTACTTTATTTGTTTCTTCGTATACACGTTCTTTGGCAACAAGTGATGTGTTGATTTGCTTACATAAGTCCATTGTCTCTGGCGCAATCTTAAAATCCAGCCTTGAGGCAAATCCGGCTGCCCTATAAACACGTAGCGGATCTTCGATGAATGTTTCATCGTTGATATGCCTGATTATTTTATTATTTAAATCATTTAAGCCTCCATAATGGTCAATGATTTCACCTGATAATACATGCTTCATTAATGCGTTGATGGTAAAATCTCTTCGTTTAGAAGCTTCTCTTGTTGACATATATGGGTCAACAGATACACTAAAATCCGTATGTCTGTTACCGGTTTTTCTCTCTGTTCTTGGCATTGCAATATCTATATCAATTCCCTTGATTTTCAGGATACCAAAAGAGGCTCCAATCTCATCGACATTCCCAAATTCTTGGCAGATACACTTTAATTGTTCTGGTGATATTCCATAAACTTCAATATCGATATCTTTATTATCACGATTTAGATATTCGTCTCTTACATATCCGCCCACAAAATATACATTTCCACCTATATCAGATATGCTTTTTGCCAATTTGTTCACTATTTTTTTCGGCATTTTTAAAAAATCTCCTTATTTTTTTCTGTTCTATTGTATTTATGATTAATTTTATTTTATTATCGCACATTATATTATATATAATAACGGTTGGAGGCAAGGCTAATGTTTACTAATGAAGAAGTTCTTATAAGATTACTATCAGAAAACGATGATATAGCAAAAACGTTAAAAGAGCTATATGATGACGTAAAAAAAGAGGAAGCTAATCTGTATCGAAAAAAAATGCGTCATGAAAGGATTGTCTATAAAGACTATAACAAGGCTAGAGATAAAATGATAAAATATCTTTTTAAGTTAAATAGAAAATATCATTTTATGGCTCATGTAACAATTTATGATTATCCTAGCATAATCAGTTCGATAGAATCATTAATTATTAGTCTTGAAATGTTTAATCTGGCTTTTGAGAGCTGCAGCCTTTCTTAGTCAAAAAAACATAAAGCAGGTTGACCTGCTTTTTTATTTCTCGAATTTCTTTAGTATTGCTAGCCCTATTAAAATTGCCTCAGCCTCATCATCTGTAACTGTTATTCCAAATTCTTTCAAAACCAAATCGATTGCCTCTTTTTTTAATACTTCCCGTCCTTTTTTTCCCTGTTCTATTCCGACTAATTTTCGCCACTCTGTCGGTCGTATCGTATTGAATTCGCAATCATTTTTCATGCAATAAGCATATATGACGCCTTGTAACCTTGTCAAAAAACGTTGCGTACTGGCATTTCTCTCTACGACAGTTTCCTCCATATAGATAATATAAGGTTTTGTTTTTTCCAAATAATCATAGATATACTTTGCCATAGATGAAAACCTGTCGGCCATATCATTTAAATCTGAACAGTCAATCAGGTTTACAGTTTTATAATTCCCATTATCAAATACAGCCAGAGCTGTTTTTTTGGTTGATGAATCGATTGAAATCATCCTACATACTTCCATGTTATTACCTCCATAAGTATAATGACAGATATTTTTATACTGTGTCAAAAAGAGAAGCTACTGCTTCCTTTTCTGCATAACCTAACTGGTTTAGATTTTCCCTTATATATGCTTCAGCCATCTGTTCTCTCTTTATATATTCTGGTAATAACTTTTTATATTTGTCTTGCTGTTCTCTCTTTCTGCTATATTGAATTTCCGCCTTATTTACCAGATCATTATATTCTTTCTCTCTTTCTCTGTATGCTTTTCGGATTGTTTCTTTTACCGATTGATTCATGAATAAATAGAACCAGGCATATGATAGCGAATCGGATATTGACCAACTTCTTTTAATATCCTTTTTCATAAGATAAATTCTGTCCTGCAATGTCATATCCAAATGATTTTCTAATTCAATGAGACCCTTATCTCTTTTTGGTTTAATTTTTTTGATATTTTCATTTGTGAATTCGAGATATGAATCACGGTAATTACGGATAAAATATGTTTTATGATATAAATCAATTTGAGTAATGAGCAGCTTCATCCTTTCCTGCTCATTTTCATATTCTATATTCCATAACCATAGATTAATGTGTGTTGGCTTATCTATACTTATGTCAGCCAATATATCATCATTAGATAACACTCTACCTACAGCCTTTTTTATGTACTGATGCAATGACAATCCGTTAAAATCGGTCACCCTATAATAAAGATTTAATAAGTCGCTCTCTTCAATTGCATTCTCTTTCGTGCCGAACAAACTTGTGAAAACGAGTTCTGGAGCCGTATCAACCTTCTCCAATATGTCCAGATAAAACTTTACTTCTTCTAATTTCATATTCTTCTCCTTTGTTTATTTAAATCTACCTGTCTTCTATTTTCTTATATAATGTGATGTCTGCTTTAATAATAAAAAAGAGACCACGTCTCTTTATAAGTGTAACATTTTATTATATGCATCTTTTGCTATAATCACTTCATAATGCTCGTCCATATAAGCCTTTCTAACTGGTGTGATATCTATCATATTCACAAAATCCGAAATACTAAACATCATGTTGTTGTATTCAATTTTTTGTTGATTGCTGAATGTGAGCAATAGAATATAGCGATTATCTCTTTTTAGCAGTTTACTTTCTCCATTAAATTCCTTGTTGTATTTTTTCAATGTATTGGTGATTTCATCAAGTGTCTTAAATTCAATGGATACAAATCCAGAATATTTTATTTCATCGGCAAGATGCTTAAGATTTGTCTTGTATTCATAGTATCGTTCATCCATATATTCCGGTATTTCCTCAATATCTGGAACTTCCACACTTGAGTCTTCCTCATCGATATCTTCATCATCTGTAGTATCCTCCTCCATGATTCCTCCGATACCTTGTAATAAGGCAGCAAGTTCTCCCAGAAATGCTTCAGGGAACATATTTGCTTCCATTCCATGAATCATGACTTTAATTTTCTTTTTTTCCTTATCAACTGATAAATCCAAATAGGCCTGTTCTTTAATTTTCAGCATATTCGTATGTTCCAAGGCAACATCTATTAGAGCATTCAGAAAAGCCGTAGACTTTTCTGCGTCATCCATCAATGTATTGATATGTAAGTCCATGGTACTTAATTCGTCTTCAGTCAATTCGCATACAACCTGCATGTCATTTATTTTGTCTATTTTCATTATTACTTACCTCCAACATCAATTCCTTTTGCTAATAGTATGCGTGAAAAAAGTAAAAAGAAATGTTATTTCCAATCCACTTCGTTGTCCTTCAATATCTTACATACTGTATTTGTAAATAACATTTCGAAAGGACAAAATTATATGAAAAAAACTTATGTTTTAGATACGAATGTATTAATTCAGGATCCATTAGCACTCTATAAATTTGATGACAACGAAGTTGTTATCCCAGATACCGTAATTGAGGAATTGGATCGGCTAAAGAAAAGGGAAGGTGATATAGGATACAATGCTAGAAAAACAATCAAGGAAATAGAGCATATTAGAAAAACCGGAGATATACTGAATGGTGTAATCATAAACAACTCAGGCTTAATTCGGATTGAAACAGATTGTAGGGATGTTGTCCTGCCTGAAGGCTGGGAAATGAATAAGCCAGATAATGATATCATTCGTGTAGCAAAGGGATTGAAAGCTAAAGGAAAGAATGTAATTCTTGTAAGTAAGGATTCCATTGTGAGAATAAAGGCAACTGTCCTGAATGTAGAAACAGAGGATTATGAAAATGAAATTGTTGATGAGGAATATTTAATATATAATGGCCGCTGCGATTATGAAATTGATTATACTTTATTACAGGGATTCTATGCAGGAAAAGAAATCAAGGTTCCTTTGGATGAACAATCCAGCTTTAAAGAAAATGAATTCTGCTTGTTAAAATCAGGCACAGCTACTGCATTAGGACGCTATACAAACGGGAAAATCGTCGCTTTAAAGTATGACAGTTCAACTCCATTTGACATATCATTAAGAAACAATGGCCAGAAGTTTGCGGCTGAGGCATTACTTACCAGTGCGGATGAAGCACCACTTGTAATATTAAAAGGTGGTGCCGGTACAGCAAAAACATTTTTAACTTTAGCATGTGGGCTACAGAAAGTTGTTGAAGAAAAAGAATACCGAAAACTGCTAATTTCCAGAGCAAATGTGGCTTTTGATAATGATATTGGCGCATTACCAGGTGATGAACAGGATAAGGTTGGACCACTCCTTCGTGGATGTATGGATAATCTTGAATTACTTATAGACAAAAAAAGTGTCCAGAAAGGCGGCCGTGAGGATGAACTACATGATAAGATTGCTGAAGTCTTTCAGCGAGGATACATTGATGCCCAAGCTTTGGGATTCTTACGAGGACGTTCTGTAACAAATCAGATTCTATTGATTGATGAGGCCCAGAATACTTCTCCAAACCAGATGCTCGGTATCATCAGCCGCGCAGGCGATGGAACCAAAATTGTTATCTGTGGAGATCTTGACCAGATTGATAATACAAAACTTGACCGGCATACAAATGGACTTGCTTATGCCTTGCAGACTATGGTTGGTTCTCCGCTTTGTTGGACTGTTGGTTTTACTGAAAAAGAAACCGTTAGAAGCAAATTAGCTACAGAAGCCATTAAACGTATGGTGAAAAAGTGATTAAAAAAGGTGTTCCTTCATGGAACACCTTTTTATGGATTGAATTGAAGCGAAACTAAACTGTAAATTGAATTTCCGTATAATGATTATATCCGCTTCTAATCTCATTCCCTGTTGGAATCCCTAACTTATTTTCCAAAACAAAATTTAAATACTTATCACTTTGGACATATGCACATCTTTTAGTCTTTTTATGATTTGCTTCAGGAATGTTTGTCGTTAACACGTCCCAGTTTTCCCAATAACCATATTCTTTATTATAGTTGCGCATTATGATAGCATAATTTCCGTCAGAATAAGAAGTTTCCTCAAGTATTATTCTGTATATATTTCCATATGCTTCTAAAATATATTCTCTTTCATCCATACTATATTCTCCCTTTTATCTTATGTACTTTTATTATGCTATAATTTCATATGTATAATGATTTTTGCTCTAATTTCAGCAACAAAAAAGATGTTTCCTCTAGAAACATCTTTTATCGTTACATATATAAATCACTAAATATCTCTTCTATTTCTTTTGTACTCAACTTTCTTTTATTGGCCTGGTATGAATACTCTGCCATTTTTTTAAACCAAAGAATGTCATCTGTATCATGAAAAGGAACACCATTTTTTTGAAACCATTCTTTTACTGTATACTGCTCTACATTACTATAACAGCATTTATATTCAGGTTCTTTTGAGTTAATTACATGAGTATCATTTATATATACAAACTGTTTCCCGACCTGCGAAAAGTTAATTGCTCTACCAACTGGATATATTGCACATGTTCGCGGTCGTGCCTCATATATAGAACATTTTCCATTTTTTAAAAAAGAACAACATCCTGAATATTTGAATTTTAGGCAGCAAACTTTGAGTTTCAAATCAGCGTCAAACGAAATATAGATGTACTTACCTATCATATCTTCTAAAGGCATATTTGTATAAGATTCAATTCTCTTTATATCCGGTCCGGATAAAACTATTTCAGTTCCCTGAATTCCGTTATGACGATATCTGCAGCAATTTCCACAGCTATTGCATTTAAAATAAAATTTTTCTTCTGCATTTAATACTCTAGCGTCAAGATTGATTGGATCTTGCCTGAAACCGCTCATATATTTTTCACCTGTCCAATTTCTAAAATTATTATTTGTATTGCACCATTATACTTTTTGCAGTATATCATTATGTTGTTTCATTGTCAACATTTTGCAAAATGGCAATGGCTCTATTTACATGTTCTTTTAATAAGCCTCCGTTTTTGTCATAGTAATTAGGTTGAATCCAATATTTTTCATATCCATAATAGTCCCATGCATTATCCTCGTCATCCAAGATTACAAAACGCTTTACTTCAGGATGGCTGCATAGCCATTGATGGACCTCTGCTGCTCTTCCGGTTTCTGGATTTATTTCGATTTTAGAAAGATCATCTAATGTTAATAATGATACATCTCTTTTATCTGTAATTTCTACTTTAATATATGGAACTATATCACTGATTAATAAACCATATTTTTCTAAAATCCTTATTAGAAGGTAATATATCTTTGGATGGACATATGATCCATTTACGAATTGCCCTCGCCAGCTTGATATTAATACAATTTTTGAATCTGTCTCTTTTACAATTTCAGCTAACAGTTCCACCTTATTTTCATCAATATGCGCTGCCTCATGCTTTTCATATCCATCATAAGTGAGCACTCCATCAATATCCAAAAATACAATATTCATCTTCTTCCTTCTTTCTTTTCATAATTATATATAGTATGGAACTTTTATATGCCGCAAAATAGATACATTATAATTTCATTAATAATGATAAAAAGGAGAATGATTATGCTCATTAAGAAACATACCGCAGATTGCACTACTTATTGGTTGAAAGCAAATTTTAAAAATAGGACTGCTTATACAGATATTATTCAGATTACCTTGGAAAAGCCTTGGCTGATTCCAAAGTATGAGGATGACTTTGGAGGATGGAAGGGACTGCGGTTATATGGTTGGCTATTCTTCTATTTTGGGCGTGTATATGAAGGTATGCTTATACCTATGGATCCGAAAGAAGTAGATGTGAAGAAGCCTCTGGTTGATAAAAATGGAAATAAGTGGAGCCTTATTCCCAAAGATAAGATTGATGACTTTAAAGCTATCAGAAAGAATACAAGATTGGCTTTAAGAAGAAAGTGGAATATTACATATGAAAGAAACTATAATGACGATGGAACATATTCTATAACTCAGATTATTCATGATTCTGTCGATTAATATATCACAAAGAAAAGAGCCTTAGGCTCTTTTTTCTAATCTATAGTATAACACCAACTTTGTGGTGCCCTTTTTATTACTTCTCCCATACTGTTTTGAAAATCACTGATTGGTTTTCCTGAATCATATTTTTTGGGATTCGTTATCTCTATTGCGTATTTCCAATAAGACGAATCATCTAGGTCATAGTACCCGATTTGCTTTGCCCAGGCATCACATGCTTTGCATAACTTGTCTGCTTTCTCATGCAGCTGATTAAATCTTGCCGGAGAATATCCTCTGTACATATTCGATAGGATATCCGGCACCTCATGGGTAGTTTTCATATAATCCAGTGATTTCTGGTCGTATAAATAGTTCAGTACAATTGATTCGTCATAGTCATTAAGGCTGATTCCCATTGCCGATTTTACCGTATTCTTATCTTCTTCTGTCCCAAACTTTTCAACATAGTATGGCAGTATGAAATATGTTCCAGTTTTGTGATATGGAATTTTCTTTATATCTTTGATTGTGAAATATCCGATAACAGCTCCGGCTCCATGATTTTTTTTGGTTTCATAAACATGGATACGGTCACCAGTCTGAATTTTATTTCCAATCGAATTCCTAAATTCAAGAGATTTCGTTCCATCAAAAATCAATTTGGTGAATTCATGGTGAATCGAATAGATTGCATTCATGCTTAACCTTCTTTCTGCTTAAAAACATCGTTATACAAAGTTTTAAGCTCCTTATATTCCTCCAAATAATCAAACGGTTCTAAGATCCTGATAATTTCTCCGTAATACCAGGCATGTTTATCCTTATCTTTCTCATTAAAACGTTCCCACAAACTCTCGCCTAAAACTGAATAATCGTCTTTCATGGCTCTTAAATTTGATAATTTGTCTGCAAGCAGAACCAGTTGGCTTTTTGCTTCCAAAGAAGTATAATGGTCAATTGACTCTTTCTTTCTGATTTCCCATGTTTCTTCTGATGGCAGTCCTTTACGTTTATTTTCTGATACATCCTTTACCATATTAGCAACATTCTCGTTGAAATTATTCATTACAAATTCATAATCAATGTATGTATCCTCAATCGTGTCATGAAGAATTCCTGCTATGATGATATCATTGTTTATTGTTATACCAGAAAGTATAAAACCACATTCCATTAAATGCGTGATATATGGAAGATTGCTGCACTTTCGATATTGTTTATCATGGGCCTTGGCTGCTATTTTAATTGCCTTATAAATGTAATCCTTACTTAACATATTCTTCTCCTTTAATATTTTTAACTCTATTATGCTAAAAATCCGAAAAAGATAAACAATGCTAATTCACACAAAAAAGAGCAGTTGTTAAATCTGCTCTTTTTCCAGTAGTTCCATGAATTCCTTTCCAGTTATTGTTTCATGTTTGATTAAGTGTTCTGCCAAATCATCCATCTCCTCTCTATGTTCCTGGATGATGGTTTTCGCCTTTTCATAAGAATCCTTTAATATCCGCATTACTTCTTCATCAATTTTCTCGGCCAT
>OHKT01000580.1_pt1 | contig 12207 bp, 7 predicted proteins | sample 1568871 | NCBI WGS metagenome assembly OHKT01 (sample SAMEA3879558, study PRJEB24766) | human gut metagenome | biome: human-associated habitat; feature: feces | place: USA | collected 1985/1987
ACCGGTTGCCGCTGGATGCAGCCAACAGTTTCCTGTTCGACTTCGGTCCGGCTGACTCTCTCCTGATTGTGTTCGATAAGCAAAAGAGAGGAAATGATTACAAGCCGCTTCCGGTTTCCGGTGAGGATTTGAAAGATCTTTCGTCTGATTGGGATGTGGAGTTCCGTCATAGCCGTGAGAATACGGTGCAGAATACTCATTTCGACAAACTGAAGGATTTAAAGGATACGGACTATGTGAATTTCTGCGGAACGATTGTTTATAGAAAGAAAGTCAACGTCTCTTCGCCTGTCGGGATGGTGCTCAACCTCGGATTGGTACATGGCGTGTCGGAAGTATTCGTGAACGGGCAGAGTTGTGGTGTCAAATGGTATGGCCGCCGTATCCATCCGGTCTCAGCCCGGTTGAAACAGGGGGAGAATTCGGTAGAGGTACATGTAGTAACTGTTATGGGAAACTATATGAAGACGCTGAAGGATAATAAGATCGCTCAGGCGTGGACCCGGAGGCAGGATGTTGTGCAGCCGGCGGGATTGGTCGGACCGGTAACCGCTTATAGAATTAAAAATTAAGAATTAAGAATTAAAAAATTAAGAAGCTGAAATTAAGAAATTGAAGAATTATGAATGTGATTAGAAAAATAATGATCCTGTGCTTGTTGGCAGGAATGCTGATGCCGGTGTGGGCAAAAGATTACCAGATGACTATGTTCGGGATCAAGTCGGATGGGACGACCATGAATACCCGTTCCATACAAAAGGCGATCGACTTTATTTCCGAGAGCGGGGGTGGACGTCTGGTGTTTACTGTCGGACGTTATTTGACCGGCAGTATTCATCTGAAGTCAAATGTGACGATCCATTTGGGAGAGGGGGCCGTGTTGGTCGGTTCCACTAATCCTTATGATTATGATATGGAGCTGAATGCTTGGTATGGTTTGATCTTGGCGAATAAGCAGGATAATATCGGTATCACCGGCAAAGGGGTGATCGACGGTCGTGGACGTGAGCTTGCCAATAACTTCATCAACCAGGTTTATTCAGGGGTGATCAAGGACAAACTGCAGTTGGGACGTGTGGCCAACCGTCCGAAGCTGGTTTATTTCCGCGAGTGCAAGAATGTGGAGATAAAAGGTGTGACGATGATGAATCCGGCTTTCTGGACACAGACCTACGATCAGTGCGAGAACCTGTTGATCGATGGTATCACGGTGCATAGCCGTGCTTACTGGAATAACGACGGGATGGATATTGTCGACTGTAACGGCGCGTTGATCCAAAACTGTTATGTGGATGCGACAGACGATGCGATCTGTCTGAAATCCCATAGTGCCGATGCCATTTGCCAGAATATCGAGGTCCGCAACAATACGGCTTGTTCAAGTGCAAGCGGTATCAAGTTCGGAACGGCTTCGACTGGTGGCTTCAAGAACATAAAGATCATCAACAATACTATATTCGACACGTTCCGTTCGGCTATAACGATCCAGGCGGTTGATGGCGGACTGGTTGAGAATATAGTGGTGGACAGCCTTCGTTCCATCAATACCGGAAATCCTATCTATTTGGTCGTGGGAGAACGTCGTGAGGGACGTCGCAGCCGGATGGACAACGTGCATATCTCGAATGTTTATGCCGAAGTCCCGGCAACGAAACCGGATGCAGGATATGACTACGAAGGGCCGACGGAAGATAATCCGCGTAATGTCTCGCCTTCCGGCATTGTCGGCTTGCAAGATAACAAGATTACGAATGTCTCTATCGAGAATGTCGAGATCGTCTATCCGGGCGGTGGTAATCCGTTGTATGCTAAAGTTGGATTGGACGAACTGGATAAAGTACCGGAAATGCCGAAAGCTTATCCTGAATTCTCTCAGCATAAGGAGTTGCCTGCCTGGGGATTTTATGTCCGCCATGTCGATGGGGTCACTTTCAAGAATGTGAAGCTGACTGCTTTGAAGAAAGACTATCGTCCGGCTATCGTCTTGGACGATGTGCACAACGGGGCATTTACAAAGATCAAAGTGGTTGAACCGTCTGCCGGAAAGAAGGAAAAGATACACGTTTACAAGTCTACGAAGATAAAAAAATAGAACGGGAGATACGGGAGACACATAAAAGGGGAGGGAATGCAAAATGTGCATATCCCTCCTTTTTTATGTAGCGGAACAGACAATACTCCCCCTTCCTTCCTCAGAGCAGGATAAGAAGGAAAAAACTGTTTAAGAAAGACTGAACCAATCAAAGGATAGTTTATCTGGCAATTACTGAATACGATTAGGAAAGACTGGGCTTATTTAAGTGACGATCGCCATGCTTCTGTTGTCAGACAGCCTGGTCATAAACCTTTTGCCTTTGGTCGAATACGTTTTCGCCCTTAGTCGAAAAGGTTTTTGACCAGTGTCGAAAGGGCTTTTGACCAAGGGCGAAAAGTAAAGGTGTGGTAGTAATGGCCGTAAATACCTGTATGTTTTTGTTTTCTTTTCGTGATAAAGACGGCTTTAGAAATACCCGTGCGTTTCCACATCTCCATATTTGAGGGCTATCTCTACCCGTTTGACAGTGAATGTATCGTTATCTTCGGACTGGAACCCGATGCGGTTGTATCCCTGTTTGAGAACTTCGTCGGGTAGGATAAAGGCATATTCCTTTTCTTCTTTTTCCAGCCCTCGTTCCCTATCGTATAGGTGGGTGTAGGCCGGCATTTCTTTCTCAACGGCTTTTCCGTTTACTGTCAACCGGCAGGATGCCGGCCGACTGGTGCGGATGAATAGGATTGCTTCTTCCGGATATCCTTCCTCTACCGAATCGCCGATATAAAGATTGACTTCTTTCTCTTCTCCCTTGCCTATTTTTAGCGGGAGTGGAGAGTCCGGCTTTATATTATACTGGACAACCCCGTCAGACAGTGCATATATCTTATTCCTGTCTTTTAAAGTTTCCAACGATCCTAATTCCTGAAGCAGTTCCGGCATCATGACCCGGCAAACCTGGCCGCCGTCTTCCAGATACAGTTTCCCGTCATGTTCGGTATTGAGCGTGCCGAAATAATAATTGAACAGGTAGATCCCGTCTGCCCCCTGTGAGAGGATATGGGAACACATCCCCCTGTGCATGCCGTGTGACCAGAATTCTCGCGGGCGGTAGCCTCCGTCGTCGATCGAACTGTAGAACGGTATGTTGAGGTCTTTCCCCATTTCTTCCCTGAACTTGGCTACCGGCATGGCTGGATCTCCCCTCCAGTGAACGCCTGTACTGATAAAATCCAGTAGTCCGAGGCGTAGCCATTCGCGTATATCCAGTCCTTTCATCATGTTTTGTTCGACTGTCGGTGCCACACGTGCGGAGAGTAGGATCTTTCTGCCTTGTTTGGCTGAAATTTCATCTACTTTCTGACGGATGTCTTTCACCAATTGTGTCATAAGCGGTGCGTTCTGCGGCCCTGTGCCTGACTTGAAGTAAACGATAAAGCGCATGAAGTCGAGATCGTATCCGTCGATTATGTCGGCGTAATTTTCCAATTGCTCGGAAATAATCGCCAATTTGCGGTCGCGCACTTCCTTTATGGCAAAGTCAAAAGCCCCGCCGCTGTTATAACCTTGTGTCGTGTCGTTCAGCCAGTATTCCGGATGCTGAATCCAGAAATCGGTGTACCAGATCGGACAATGGGTAGTCGTATCATTGAAATGCAAGTCGTTCATCCGGTAAGTGATGAAGGCTTCCATCCCCTTCTCCTTTGCCCTTTTTAAGGTATAAGCGACCAAGTCCGTCCCCTCTTTTTCCAGGTTCAGATGGTTCCGGTAGTATTTTCGGAAAGAGTTATATTGGGCTGTGTCGCAGCCACAATCCAACGTCCCGTCCAGGTCGTCTCCCATCACATGCCCATATTTGGAACGGACATAGAAGAAATCGCTGCCGGAACACATCATATAGGTCGTGACCTGTGAGTTCGCCACCATATCGACGCAGGAGTCCAAGTCGGCAAGCGTAAGCGGACGATACTTGAACCAGCGGTTTCCTAACAGGTCGGAACCGTCGTTGTTATGAATGATCCGGAATGTCCGTTCGGGAGTCTTTTTTACATCGGGTGCACAGGCAAAGAAAACCTGTGCACATAAAAGAATCGAGAAATAGTTAATTATAAGTGATTTCATGGTGTGTTGTGTGTTTATTCGACTAATGAGTACGGCTTTTCTTCTGTTGTGAACTGCCTTCTCTTATTGGGGCTTGAAGTCATTTGGAAGACGAGTTCCCCTCCGTTCATGATGTCCTGATGGGTGATGTAGGCCTTTTTGTAAGGTTTACCGTTTAGGGTGACAGATTTGATGTAGCGGTTCTTGTCACTGACCTTGTCCGCTCTGACTGTAAATGTTTTTCCGTTTTCCAGGTTTACCTGCATATAGGGCAGGTAAGGAGCTCCGATCACATACTGATCGGTTCCTGGGCATACCGGATAAAAGCCCATGGCTGAGAAGATGTACCAGGCGGACATCTGGCCGCAGTCGTCATTGCCGCATAAGCCGTCGATATTGTTGCGGTACATACGGTTCATGATTTCACGAATCCAGTATTGCGTTTTCCACGGTTCGGTAGTCCAGCTATATAAATAAGGGATATGGTGGCTCGGTTCGTTACCGTGGACATAAGTGCCGAGCAGGCCTTCTCGTGTCACATCTTCGGTCTGGGCGAAGAATTCATCCGGCAGATGCATGGTAAACAAGGAGTCCAGCTTGTTGATAAAACTGCGGTTTCCACCCATCAAGCGAATCAGATCGGACGGAGCCTGCGGAACATAGAAAGAGTAGTTCCAGGCATTTCCCTCGATAAAACCTTGTCCGTGTGTGCTGAGCAGATCGATCTCCTCTTTCCAGCTACCGTCTTTGTAACGCGGACAGGCAAAACCGAGACCGGGTTTGAACACGTTCCGGTAGTAGAGGGCACGTTTCTTGTAAGTATCGGCAATCTGTTTGTCTCCCAGCAAAAGGGCGGTGTGATAGACCGTCCAGTCTTCATAGGCATTCTCCAACGTGATGGAGGCGGAAATGGGGGATTGGTCGAAAGGAACATATCCTAATTGTTTATACTCATCCGTATGATCATAATAAGGCACGTTTGAACTGCTGACCATCGCTTTGACTGCTTCTTGCTTGTCGATTGGCAAGCCTTTGGTGATGGCATCGGCCAGGACGGAAACCGAGTGATAGCCGATCATGCACCAGTTTTCGTTACCCATATGCGACCAGACCGGCAGCAGATGATGCACGCTTTGGCTGTAATGGGCGAGCATCGACTTTACAAGATCCGTACTGACATCCCGTTTGATGATGTTGAACAGCGGATGTAAAGCCCGGTACGTATCCCAGACTGAAAATACGGTATAGTTTGTAAAGCCCTCGGCCTGGTGGATGTTGTGGTCGATCCCTCGGTATTTCCTGTCTACATCCATATAAACGGACGGGTTGATCATCGTATGGTACAAAGATGTGTAAAGCATGGATAGCTGGTCGTTACTGCCCTCTGCATCGATGACGGATAGTGCGTTCTCCCATTTCCCATTCGTTTCCTGGCGGATCGTGTCAAACGATTTACCGGTAGCCTCTGCTTGCAGGTTCTTTACGGCTCCGTCTGTTCCGACAGCCGAAAGAGCCACTTTGATTTCGAGCGGAGCGCTTCCTTCTTTGAACTCGAAATAGGAAACAACTTTACGTCCTCCGATCTCCGGGAAGTTCTCTGCTGTATTGAAACGCCGGAAACCACCCGGATAGTTGACTTTTTCCCGGTCTGTATATCCGTAACGGGTGACCGGCTGGGAGAACGAGATGGCAAAATAGGTATAGTTTACGCGACTCCATCCGTTGGTAATGCGGTAGCCCGTAACCAAAGTGTCGTTTTCGACCCGGAGGTTTGCCCATAACACCTTGCCATCGTAATTGTAGATACCGTGGTTGAGGTCGAGTATCAGCTGTTTCTTCTGATCGGCCGGATAGGTGTATTTATGAATACCGGTCCGTTCGGTTGCTGTCAGTTGCACTTTGATCTGATCGTCGGTCAGCAACACTTCGTAGTAGCCTGGACGGGATATTTCGGTGTCGTGGCTGAATCGGGAACGATAGCCGCTGTCCGGATTATCAGCCGTACCAGGGTTGATCTGCAATTTTCCGGTGAAGGGCATCAGCAGAATATCACCGAGGTCGGAATGCCCCGTTCCGCTGAAATGGGTATGGCTGAAGCCGACGATGGAACTGTCTTTATGTTGGTAGCCGGCACAGTATTCATACGCGCGAGGCTGATAGACACCGTCGATGTTATGAGGAATGGTATCGGTATCAGGACTTACTTGTACGATACCAAACGGAGCGCAGGCGCCGGGAAATGTATGTCCCATCCCGTTTGTTCCGATGATCGGGTTTACCAGATCGGTCTTTTGTGCCATAATCGGCATGCTCATGTAGGCAAAGGCGACGATCAGTGATTTCATTAGTTTTTGCATATGTGTGTTTTTCTTATTTTCTAGGATGTCCAAAAGTAAGCAAAGTCGCAAATATGCAAATGTATTTTTTGTCGGATTTATTTAGATATTTGGCTAAATGGTGAAAAGCGGACGCTGGTCCTAACCGGCCTGTTTCCCTTGCGGACGCGATTTACCTGTTACGGCCATCAGACTGACGATTGGGAAATAGATCAGTTTCCTCATGGCAATCACTGTTTTAATTCTTACGAAAATGCGTTTTCTGGTAAGAACAAAAAGGCCGCCTTTTTTTACAGAGGCGGCCTTTCGGATATATGGAATAAGTTTGTTATTACTTAACTAATGCAGCGAATTCGCTGTTAGTTGCATATTTTGCAAATTCCAGGTCGATAGCAGCTTCTTTAGCCATAGCCTTATCAGCAGCGATAGCAGCTTTCAGGTTGCTGATAACTGCGTTAGCGTCGTTTGTACGAGCAGCTACGATAGCTTTCAGGTAAGAAGTTGTAGCGTCGGGTTTAGCAACTGCGTTCAGAGTTTGAGAAGCTTTGCTGTAATCCTTAGTCAGGATCTGAGCCAAAGCAGCGTTGTTAGACTTAACTGAACCGAAAGAGTTGGCAGCCTTAGCCCATTCGCCCTGTTCCAGATACAGAACACCCAGAGCTTCGCCTAATTCAGCAACGCCTGCTGCGCTACCGAACAACTGTTGAGCCTTAGCCTGGTCACCCTTAGTCAGAGCGATCAAACCTAAGTTCATGTTAGCTTCCGGATTAGCTTTTACAGAGTTTGATTTGTTGAACATCTGTTCTGCCTTAGCCAGGTCGCCGGCACGGAATGCCATCATACCGATGTTGTTCCAAGTGCGGTAGCAGTTAGGATACAGTTCAGAAGCTTTTGTATAGATAGCCATCTTTTCTGCGTCGTTGTTAGTCAGAGTAGCAGCATACAGAATTTCTTCGATGTTCAGTTCAGAAGGATTGCTCTTGGCTAATGCGCTGATTTCGTCATCAGACTTGCCGATGATTTCGATGTTGGCAGTCAAACGAGAACGACGAAGTTGCGGCAAGATTGTTTCTGCCAGATCAGAGTAAACAGCAGAGATATTCTTGATTTCTTTTTCTCTTGTTTCGGGATCCTGGTACATAGAGATAACTCTCAGTACGAGGTCTTTATCTTGCAAGTTAGATGCAGCTACCAATTCTTTGAAGCCTTCCCAGTCCTGAGCAGTGTAACGAGCGTCAACCGGAGCGTCAACCTTCATCTTCTTCAATTCTTTAGACAGGTATTTGCTTGTGTTGCCTTCACGTCTTTCAGCCAAGCCAGTGTTCAGTTTAACACCACCATCAGGAGAAGCGTAAGCAGAGATTTCGATTGCTACGTTCTGGTTAGGAGCTTCGTCTGCATTCTTAACAAGTTCTTTCCATTCTTTGATTGCGTCAGAGTTCAACTCTTGAGCACGCAGGTTAGCCTGTTGGATAAGGAACATGATGTTTGCGTCGTGAGCTTCTTTGATGATACGTTGGAATTTGTCTGCTGCAATAGCTGCATTAGCAGTAGCTGCGTCAGCCAGTTCGGATGTAGCGATCACACCTTCTCCGATTTTTACATCCGGCAATTTAACTGTCTTGTTCTTGATCTTTGCGTCGAAAGTCAGATACAATTCAGATTTCTTCATTTCCGGTTTGTAAGTGAAAGCAGATTTCATGGTTACGTTAGCACCTTCTTTCTGTGGGATAACTTGGTTGTTGCCCTTTACTTTTTCACCTTGGTAAGTGTAAGATGTTCCCCATGCTTCACCACCGGCATAACGAAGAACCGGAGTCACAGTTACAACTGCTTTTTTGTTGAACCATTTTGCAGGGAATGTGGCATTAATAGTCACAGGAACTTTGCCTCCGATGGCCTCAAGCGGCTGCGGTTCAGCTTTGATGTACTCTTCAGCTAACGGTTTCAACTTGTTTGAACAAGAAGAAAAAGTCAGAATTGCTGCCAATACGAGGAAAGGCATTAAATACTTTTTGTTCATAATTTGATGTAAGTTTAAAATGTTACTATGTTTATATATTCACTTTCAAATATCCCTTAGCCATCAAAGTGCAAAACTAAAGCATTTTTTTGTTATGAAGAGCAAACAAGAGATAAAATCTTTCCAATTAATACTTATTAATGAATCTTGTCTCCATTTTTTTCAGTCTGATGTCAAAACAGATAGGAAATGAATCCGGTGAATCCTTTCGGATTTTGTCTAACCCTTATTGTCAAATTTTAATCAAAACAGGGCTTTTTGAGTATAAAGTTTGTTATTGTAAACAATTTTCACAATATATATGCCGGCCGGGATCGAACCAATCGGCAAGGTCGTTTGTTGCCCGGTGATGGAATAATTGCGTATAGCCTTTCCTGTGAGCGAAACGAAGGTGAGGGAGGCCCGGCTGACGGGAACTGCAAAGTCGATGTGGATCGTATGCCGGTATCTGTCGACAGACAGGCTGACATCCGTTGCCGCTTCTATGTGCTCGTTGGCCGTTCCGCTTCCTTCGTTCGGATCCATTCCGTTGCAACTGCGAGCTGTTACTCCGATAGGATCGAGCCAGTATTTGAGCTGCTTGCTACTATCGGCCGGTTCGGACCAGCTTTTTTGTATGGAGAAAAAGAAGTCTTCGACCGGATTGAGACAGCTGGAAGCACCGCCTGTCAAGCCTCCGATGATCCGGTTGTCGCTATCAAAAAGGGGAGAACCGGACGAGCCTCCGGCTGTACATCCTGTCGCCCAACGGGCTACCTTCCAGTGTGAATTTTCATTGAAGTCGGTAACCTGTATTTTATAGGTCGTCAGCTCTACGTTTCCTTCGGCGAGGTTAAGCCTCTTGAGCGATCCGCCCGGATGGTGGATACACGTATAAGGAGCTGTCCCCGCATCCAGCGCGTTCCAGCCGGCATAATAGGCTCGGTAATCGGCCGGTGGTGTGTCCTGCAATTCCAGTAATGCCATATCCGTTGATTCATTCACAGCCCGGAAATGGGCCGAAGCGATTGTCTGGTCAGTACGTCCAGGTTCAACCGGACTGCATTGGGGGCTGTTGTAATTGAAGTAACAGACAATATTGCCTGCCACCTCTTCATAATCTGGGTTTTTGATCTGGAACTGGTTATTCAAGCAATGCGAGGCTGTAAGGAGGTAAGGTTTTCCGTCGTTAGCCGTGTTGTTGACAAGCGTTCCCGTGCAACCGGTCGTCCCGTTGATAATCATCAGGACTACACTGCGTTCGATAGCGTCGTAACGGGTTGTCGAATCCTGGTAGCAGGCGATGACCGGCATACATCTGAAAGCCGCAAAGTCGGGCTGCGGTTCCGAGAGTCTGAGGTTTCGATAGCCGTGGTTCACCTCGCCGACCGCGAGTTTTCCAGGGAAAGCGGTTTTCGCCGGTTCTTGGTATTCGATGATCAACTCGTCTCCCTGGATCGGGGCCACGGGCAGAATGCCACGTTCCGAATTGTTCAGGTGGTTGAACGAGCCCAAGACTTCCGATTGGTCGCTATTGTACAGGAATACGCGTGCGCCTTCGGGCAGATGGTATTTACTGAACATTATATTGAGGGAGAGCGCACCTTCGGAACGTATCCCGAGTCGCCAGACCTTTGTCCCGTCGGACAGGGTGAAATGGACTCCGGAATTCTCCGGCGTATAGTCTGTCACGAACTTATAGGCAAAGCGGAATCCATTCCGTAGGCCGGTTGCTTCTAGCGAATCGAGCCGGAGCTGTTCCGCCAGGTCGAATGGGGGCATTGTAATAAACATATCCTCTGTCAGGCTTTTGGTGGCCGTGAGAGGGAGTGGCTGTCCTCCGTGACTGATCTGTGCCTTGACGGAAACACCGAGAAACAGGCATAATCCGAAATATATTATAATAATAAGATGCTTTGCCATAATAGCGACAAATATACGATTTTAGGAAAATAATCAGCTATTTCAGATTCATTTTAAAATTGCTCCTGATATTTGTCCTGTTAAAAGATTAGACAGATAAAAAGTAGAACTATAAAAGATGAATGAAATGAAGAAAATTTTAGCACTGTTAGTTTGCCTGCTTACCATAAGTACGGGCGTTCGCGCGGACGATGACCGTCCGGTTCGTTTCGACCAGCTGCCCGCTAAGGCACAGGCATATGTAAAGAAATATTTCCCACAGGAAAAGGTGGTGCTGGCAAAGATGGAAAAGGATTTTTTCGACAAGAAGTATGAAGTGATTTTTGCCAACAGCAGCAAAGTGGAGTTCTTTAAGGACGGAACTTGGAAAGAAGTGGATTGCAAGTATTCCACTGTTCCCGAAGCTGTCATTCCCGAAGCCATCCTACGCTATGTAAAGGCTACTTATCCCGATCATAAGGTCGTTAAGATCGAAAAGGAAGACCGGGGGTATGAGGCGAAACTTGCCAACGGTATGAAGCTGGAGTTTGACAATAAGTTTAACTTGATAGATATAGACAATTAATTAAGAACCGATTTTAAATAGAAATGGTATGATTAAAAATGTATTTTTACTTGCGGCACTATCTCTGTGCCTGTTCCAAAGTTGTGACAATGATGATAACGAACCGGTTCCCGGTTATGTGAGTGCCGAAACCAAAGCTGCTTTTGACGAAAAATATCCTGCGGCAAAAGATGTGGAGTGGGAGACGCGTAACGATTATTTGATTGTGGATTTCAAACAAGATAAAGTAGAGAAGGAAGCTTGGTTCGACAATAGCGGAACTTGGTATATGACGGAAACGGATATCCCTTTTGCACAGCTTCCCGATGCGGTGAAGGCAGCTTTCCAGCAAGGTGAATATTCGACTTGGAAAGTGGACGATGTGGATATGATCGAACGCCGGGATGTCGAGACCGTCTATGTGATCGAGACGGAACAGGGCAATAGTGAGGTGGATTTTTATTATTCTCCGGACGGTATCTTGGTGAAAACCGTTCTCGATGCGGGTGGGAACGATGGATATGAAGATTTCATCCCGTCACAGCCTTCCTCTTCCGTAGATGCTTATGTCAAAGAACATTATCCTTCTGCCCGTATCTTGGATATCGACCGGGAAAAAGGTGTTACGGAAGTTGAAATATTGGATGGAACAGTTTGCCGCGAACTCCTGTTCGACGATGGAGGCGCTTGGATGCAGACTAAAACGGAACTTCGTATTACAGCGCTGCCGGACGCGGTAATGGCTGCTATCAAGGCTTCGCAATATGCAACCTATAGGATCGATGATGCTGATTTCATCGAGACTCTGACTGGCGAATGGTATCTCGTTGAACTAGAATCCGGCAAGCAGGAAGTGAAACTTCGCATAGACGCTACCGGAAAGATATTGTAGAAACCTACCGTTATCGCTTTCAGGTTCGTGAGAGAAAATTGGACATGGTATCCGGTATATCGGAGATAATCCGGCTTTGTTTTCCAGCCACCAAACAGGTGATAGCCCGTTCCCATGTCCAAAACTTAGTATTTGCAGTCGTGTAGGAGATGTGCAGTAGCATCCAAGGTAATTAGTGCTTCGGAGAAACGGACGCATGTTGCTTAATCCAATTCCAGCCTGATGACCGTTCCGTATGAAGGGACATTTTTGAATGCTTCTTTCAAGTCATATTCTCCGGCATAGACACGGGCACAGGTCAAGACTCCGCCATGTGCGAAAATGCATACTTTCTGCAGGCCACTTTCTCTTATTTCATTTAGGAAATGACTGACACGG
>OHKT01000588.1_pt1 | contig 12052 bp, 8 predicted proteins | sample 1568871 | NCBI WGS metagenome assembly OHKT01 (sample SAMEA3879558, study PRJEB24766) | human gut metagenome | biome: human-associated habitat; feature: feces | place: USA | collected 1985/1987
CCTCTGCCGAATGAAATTTTCAGCTTAAATCTTTGTTCCGGTGAGATTGCAGTCTACGCTTACCTGATGTACTGCGAGGACAGGAAAACATTTCAGTGCCATCCGAGCTACAAAACGATCGGGAAAGCTGTCGGCATGAGCAAAAACACCGTTAGAAAACATGTGGACGGTTTGACCAAAAAACGGTTGATCACAACCGAGCCGACCTCCGTGTACACGCAAAAAGGCGAAAAGCGCAACGGTAATTTGCGCTATACAATACGCCCGATAGAGGATGCGGTGGAGTATCATTATGAACAGCAAATGATTCGTTTGGAAAGCGAAATGCGGCGTCAGGCAGCCTTGAAAAAACTCGCCGAATTTGACCGCAAACACGGGAAATCGGCGGTTTAAGGGCAGTTTTACGGCTCGTCCGAAAACAAGTAGGAGAAAGCGAGGGGTTGCCTTGCTTTCCCCTCGCAGGACACAGCGGACGGCAACGCCGACCGCATAAGGGTTTGTACGGCTTTTGCAATCCGGTTACGAAACCGCAATTTAGGGGTTGCTCGAATTTTAACCTCGCTGATTTAGGGGTTGCGAATTTTACCGCAAATTTAGCTGGATATTCCGCCATATATGTGGTATTGTGTTGTACTGCGAAAGGAAGTGATACTATGGCAAAGCGAAGACCGTCGGGAGACGGTATGGTGCGCAAGCGCGAAGACGGAAGATGGGAAGGCCGCATCGTTGTCGGTCACAAAAAGAACGGCGATCCGATTCACCGCTATGTGCTTGCCCGAACACAAAAGGAGTTAATCGTAAAGCTCCACGACTGCATCGAGATGTACCGCGATGCCGACCTCACCGAGGATTCGAATATGACGCTCGGCGAATGGCTCGACCGATGGATCAATGAATATATGATCTTCACAATTCGCGAGAGCACGCTGGATTCTTACAAAGCGATGATTAAAAATCAAATCAAACCGTATCTCGGCGACAGACCTTTGTCGGCGCTGACCACGCAGGAACTTCAAAAATTCTATAACACCGTCAAAAAGAAAGGTCGTGTGAAACCTGACAGGCTACACGGTACAGAGCTTGCCGACAGTATGGTGCGCGGTATTCATATGATGCTGCACGAAGCACTCGATATGGCGGTGCGCCTACGGCTGATTGTTAAAAATCCAACGGTCGGCACAACGATTCCCAAAAACAATTATCCGCCGAAGCAGATACTCAATGACGAACAACTTGACAGATTTATGAAACGCATTAGGCAGGATGAGCGGTGGTACGATTTCTTCTACACCGAGCTGACCACAGGACTGCGGCGGGGTGGAATCTGCGGACTGAAGTGGGAGGACTTCGATGCGGAAAACGGAAAGCTGAAAGTGAGGCGCTCGGTTGCTAAAAGGAAAGGCGGCGGATTGAATATCGGCGAAACCAAAACCGAGACGGGAACGCGCACGATTGTCCTGCCGCCGAGCACTGCGGAACTTCTGCGGAAGCGAAAAGAAACGGCAGTCAGCGAATGGATATTCCCGAATATCTATGAGCCCGAAAAACCGATGCACCCCGACTATGCTTACCACAGATTAAAAACACTGTTAAAACAGGCGGAGCTTCCGCTGATTCGGTTCCATGATCTGCGCCACACCTTCGCCACTCACGCGCTGGCGGGCGGCGTGGATGCGAAAACCCTGTCGGGAATCCTCGGGCATACCAACGCCAGCTTTACGCTGGACACCTACACCCATGTGACCACCGATATGCAGAGAAACGCTTCCGCTATCGTGGGGAGCTTTATGGATGAGATTATGCTTGAAGGAGATGATACCAATCGCTAAAAAAAGAAAAAATGGTGAAGGCACATTACGCCTGCGTAAAGACGGTCGGTGGGAAAGAAGAATTGTTGTCGGGTACAATGAGAAAAGCCTGCCTATTACAAAATGCGTAACCGCGAAAACAAAAACAGAATGTTCCACTAAGCTCGAAGCGCTGAAAGAACAGTACGGACGCTCTTCCGACAGAATCAAGTCGGATATGCCGTTCGGGGATTGGATCGACTTCTGGTATCAGACCTACTGCCGACACACACTCCGCATTACCACAAGAACCGACTATGAAAATCGTATTTACAATCATATCATTCCCGAAATCGGAAAAATTCCGCTGAACAGGCTGTCACAGTCGGATTTACAGCAATTCTACGCAAAGGAAAAGACAGACGGAAGAAAACTGCACGCAAAAACCTACGGAAAGGGACTTTCGGACAGAACGATAAGGGGGATACATGCCAACTGCCGCACAGCTTTACAGCGGGCGGTACAGGACGGTTTGATACGAACAAATCCCGCCGTCGGATGTAAGCTGCCACCGAAGAAAGCACGGGAGATGCAGGTGCTCACGCAAAATGAAATTATCCGATTTCTGCATCAGGCAAAGGAAGAGGGATATTATGAGCTTTTTCTGCTGGAGCTCGGCACAGGGATGCGGCGCGGTGAGATATTGGCACTCAAATGGAGTGACCTGAACTTCAAAACAGGAGAGCTGCATATCGAGCGGCAGGTGTATATCATCAGGGCGGAAATAATTATATCGACACCGAAAACAAAAGCGTCCGTACGCACGGTGATTCTGCCGCCGTCGCTCCTGAAAGCTCTCGGGGCGTATAAGGAAACGATGGATTCGGAATGGATGTTTCCGTCACCGACAGATAACGGCAGACCAAGAAATCCGTCATCGGTTAGAAAACGGTTACAACTGATCTTGGAACAGGCGGGCTGTAAAAAGGTGCGCTTTCACGATCTGCGTCACACCTTTGCTACCATGGCGCTGGAGCACGGTATGGATGTGAAAACGCTCTCCGCCATGCTGGGGCATGTGTCGGCGGCCACCACGCTGGACATCTATACCCACATCACCGACGACATGCGGCTCACGGCCGCCGCCAACATTGACCGCGGCATCGGCAAAGCAGCGCCGCAGGAGGACGCTTCAGAGCCGGGGCAGGAAACTGCCCCGGCCCAGGCGGAAAAGCCGTGTATGACCGACTTCAAGCCCTATGTGGGCCGCAAGCGCAGATCCGGCACCGGCTGCGTCAGTGAGATCAACGACCATCTCTTCGAAGGCCGCTACTCGCCCAAATGGCCCGACGGCAAAAAGCACGCCCGCAATGTCTATGCGCACACCCGCGAGGAGTGCGAGGAGAAGCTCAAGGCACTGATCGTGGAGATGAAAGCGGAGATTGCGGAGGCGCAGCGGCTGAAGGATCTGGGCGAAGGCGATGGGCGACCGTTGGAGGGGCCAATTGGTACCCATGGCGGTGATAAATTTAATTTAAAACTCTAAACTACTTAACAAGGAGTGCCTATAAGACAAGTATTATTCAGTTTCTGAAATGAGTCTGAACAAATCTTGCAGCCATCCATACGCTTCCGGATGTACCAGTCCCTTATTTGCAATCGTTGCATAGACAATCTTCTCAACTACACTCTGGTAATTAAACGAGTCCGTCTTAGCAAAACTATACGTATTGTAGGGTGAATTAAGTGCAGTATAGAGTGTGTGAATCGCGAACGTATTTGCAGAAATATCACTGTAATCATTGATGAAGCATTTATGGCACAGAATAAGAGCCTGTGTGTATACAATATGATCCATTGAAATGACTAACTTTTCGTTCCCACGCTCGTCATATCTCTGAGTAAATACTTGTAGTGCCACATTTGCATCTCTATATGCTTTGTCCAGATAATCTAATTTTCCATTGGTATCTGTTTCATAATACGATGACTTGATATAGCACTTCGCGCGTTGGTGCATATAGTTAGGATCTACAGACAAAAGATTATTCAGCCCCTCATAAATTACTCGTATAAGAGCCAACCCTTTTTTGCCAGACGCCCTATTAAAAGAAAACAGGCGATTAATGTTATCAAAGAAAATATAATCCTTATAGGATGTCACCCTATTTCCATAAAGAAGATCTGGTTTTCCCTCGTGCGCAATAATTTGAGAGATAATATACTTATACGCATTTATAATCTGACCATAGCTGTCTTCATTACGTGCGAAAGCCTCAAGATATCCACATAACCAGTACTCTGCATTTAGAACATATTTGACAGGAGAGTTGTCACCACCGCTTTTTTCAAATGACCAAGTAGCTTCACAGTCAATCAATGGCTCCGTTGCTTTCTGCTGATTCAAAAGTTCTTGATGTAAATCTAACTTTGTTGCCAAAGATGAATATACTTTTCGCTCAATGCCGAGTACAATCAAGGAGGCCAGTTCCCGAACATTCCTGCATTTAGGAGTAGCTTTATCATACCTGTTTTTTTCTGCGAGCTTATTACTTACATCGATAATGTTATCGAGGATTGTTTTATGACGACTAAAAATTCCCACATCTATCGCTGTAAGCAATGGATTCAACTGTGCCAATTCCTCTGAAGAAAAAGTGTTTGCAATGCTGATTTGAGGGATTTTTTCTGAACTGATACGTCCTTGTAGTTCATATAATTTAAGAATACTGCTAAAATCTCGATTGCTCTTATTCGCCGCAATCACAACAATAATTTTACGTTCTTCCAATGTCGATAGCTTATCCAGCAACATTTCAAACTGATCATTGGAAAGAGCTGCATTGTCGGCTAATATAACACAATTCTCTCGGCAAAGAAGTTGATCAAATGCTTGGTCGCTCAAACGGTCTTTAGTTTCGAAATAGAACACATCCCTATCTCGTATTTTACTTGCAATATCAGCAAGGATATAGGATTTGCCACTGCATCTGCTGCCTATCAATAACTGGAGACTGTGTGTTGTAAAATTATTAATAATTGTAGTGCTTTCTTTACGTGTAATGAAATAATAAGGAAGAGTTATAGTGTGGTCTTTTCCAATCAGGCTCTTACCAAACAGCAAAAACGGTTTATTGCTTTCATAGTCTGAGAGGAGTTTTCGAACACCAAACTTCCTGTAATGAGCTAAATCATCTACATCGATTTTTTGCGCTTCGATTCCAACTGAGTATAACTCATCGTAAATGCTATCATACGAATCAAATACGATACAATGTGTGATTCCGTATTTTTCATACTTTAATTCATCAAAAAACGAAGGCTTTTGAGTGACGCAGATATACCTTGCCGTCTGATTTCCCTGAGTCTCTGTAGGGACAAAGGAATACAACAAGTCGATTTCGTCATCTAAGCCACAACCAAGGAATAAAAGATTTTGAAAAATACTGTCATGTTTTAGCTTGGAAAGCAAGGTGTCGTTCTTTTTTAAGCTCGTAATATACTGTTCTTGTGTGAATACTTCACTGTGAGAGTCCGTATAAGAAAGCATATCGTAAACATCACCGTGCAGTTTAATGACGCATTTTTCACTATCAAAAATACGATCATTTACCTGTCGGTTTGCATAAATAACGCGACAGTAATCACTGTTTTTTTCGATGCCATCATCAATATTCAAAGTGTATATGTAAGGCCAAGGCAGAGACAACAAATCCTTTTTCTTATCTTCAATTGCAACTCTTGTAAAGTTATTCCTAAGATATTGTTCCTGTGCCTCATTCGGAACTACTTTATGATACATGCTGGAAATATTTGAAAAAGTTTCTTTTTCTAAACGCTCTTTTTCAACAGAAAGCGAAGGCTCTGCTTCTAAAATTCTACCGATCATATATCGCCGATAATCATTACCGGAAGGGACTTTTCCTCTAAAACTGCTACAGTTTCTTGTAAAACCAGAACCAATTATAGGAATGAGCAATCCTCTTTGCATGTTGCTGATCAATTCATTTTTAATCTCCGAAAAAGGAATGATCTTCATACGTACCCCTCCGTTCCGAACATCAATGATGTGTCGCATAATAATTAGCTAACTATAAATATACACCAGTCGACAAAGAACTGCAAGTATAGGATAGTTAATCGGCGCAAATTCCGCGCCGCAATAGACAAAGAATAAGAAAATCCCTCTGAAATCGTTGATTTCAGAGGGATTTTGGTCCGAGTGAGGTGACTTGAACACCCAACCTCGACATCCCAAACCTATGTCTGAACCTTCAGGCAGAACTGAGTCGCACTCTTTGACGCTTTCTGCTGCTCCAACAGTTCCTCTTTGGAACTCTTTTGGCCTGTTTATTTCAGCCACCGCTTTCGTCTTTTGGGATTTGTGTGGGATTGGATTCTGTATATTAAAAGTGCTTCCGACCGGGATTACCTCCAACAGCGGGTGCTTTTGCCGCAGAGAGCAGCTCAGAAACTGCGCCGCATAAACAATGAAATAGACCCGACGACAAAGAAACAGCAGGCTGACTTGGATGATAGCCAGCCCGCTGAGTGAAGATGGTTATTCGATGTTTTGCCTTTCGGCAGCAATACGTGTTCTTTTGCCTGAGAATGCAATGCCGATTTTTATAATTGACGTAACATTCATTGCCTGCAAATCAACGCTGTATGCACGGTCGTTAATCTGTTGCAAGGCAACATTAGCAAGGTCTTCAAGCTGTGTTTCAGAGCGGCCTTTTCCGGCCTTTAATTCAATCAAAATGCCAGGCAGCCGCTTATTCAAAGGAAGCAGCTGAATATCAAACCGTCCATCACCAGCTTCGCGATTGGAGGTAATGTGATAGCTGTTGTCCATCACAGCGCACATACCCAATATCAGACCATGGTAAAATGTTTCGTTGGCAGCATCGTGGAAACTTATTGTTTGGAGCAGAAACTTCTCCAAGGTTTTTTGCAGTGAGTCGCTATCTACCTTGTAGATAGCTTCCTGAATAGCAATAGCAACGGAACGAGGAATAATATTCTCGAGCTGAGAGAGGATCTCCTTGCTGTAGACGAAAGAAATCTCTTTGTTGGGCAGAGCCACTTCGCACATATAATCCTCGCCGTAAGACTGGTCACAGCTCACAGCCTTCAAATAACCTGCCACCAGCAGGAAGCTGTAAACAGAGGACGGATCATTCTGGATCTGCGGATAAATGACACCGGTGTCAATGTGCGTAACAAAGGATTCGCCCTTCATCAACAGCTCCAGACGCTCCATAATATCCGGCGTTGCAGAAGCCAGCACCTCGCGGATGATGTCATTGCTTCCGGTAGACTGCCAGAACGCTTTGGGACGGCAGTTATTGTTGAAGTATCCAATGACAGACCAGGGATTAAAAATCTCGGTATTGCCGAAAAGGTAACCATCATACCAATCGCAGAGCTCCTGATACTTATCAGATGCGCTGTAGTATTCCGCCATCTCACGCACTTCGTCCGAGGTGAAACCGAAATACTCGCTATAACGTTCATCCAAGATAGAATTGATCTTCAGGTTGTTCAGGCCGCTGAAGATACTTTCCTTGGCAACACGCAGGATGCCGGTCAGAAAACCATAACTCAGATGCGGATTGTCCTTCAGCCCACCGGAGAACAGGTTTCGCATGAATCCGATAATCGTGTCGTAGAAGCCGCTCACATGGCCCTGCTGAATGGGAGTATCATATTCGTCAATGATGACAATAGGTGCGACATTGTGGTGCTTATGGAGGAGCAGCGTCAGTGTCCGCAGGGACATTTGATATTCCACTTCGTCAGCGGCTTCTGTTGCAAGAAGGGAATATTCCTCTTTTTCGTAATCACTAAGTGCGGAGCTGGATGCCAACTCGTCGTGACGGCGGAATTCCTGTGCGATCAGCTTTTGGAGCGTCTGATAGGTTTCTTCCCAAGAGGTGTATTTAACATCCTTAAAGGACAGGAAGATCACAGGGTACTTTCTATGGTGGGCAAGATAGGATCCTCCGCAGGACCAGATTTTCTTATCTCTGAAGTAAACGGAAGTGTCCTCGGTCGTCTTTTCGAAGAAAGTGCGGAGCATATCCATGTTCAACGTTTTGCCAAAGCGTCTGGGGCGGGTAAATAGGGATACTTTGGGGCGCTCGTCCAGAAACTCCTTAATCATTAAAGTCTTGTCTACATAGTAGTAGTTTTTGCAGGCGTCCCGGTAATCAGATACGCCAATGGGCAAAGGCTTGCGCGCAGCTGATACTGCGGGCTTCACCTCACTTCGGTGACCACGCTTATCCATCGGTTTTTGCGTGCTGTCCGGGATAAACCACCGTCTGCCCTCCTTATACGCGCCGGAAATGCGTCCGGCTTTGCAAAGCGCATTGACCCGCCGTTCGGTAATCCCCCAAGCGGCAGCCGCTTCTTTGATCGTCATATCGGAACACCTCCATTGCAGTTTGTCAAGAATATTATAACCGCTGCTCCGAATAAAATCAACTATATTATTCCGAACAATAGAGGCGTTATTCGGAACAGTTGTTTTCCTGAAGATATGCCGTTCTTTTCAGTAGCTATTTCCTGCTTTCTGTGATATTGTTCGTTTGCCAAAAGGAGGCGACGATATGCGGAAAGAAAATACCATGACAGTCGGGCAGTGGTGCGGCCAGTGGTTCATCGCCAACCGCCCCAAGTGGAACGGCAACACCGAGGGCGGGTACCGCAATCTGATTTACGGCCACATCATCCCCAGCATCGGAAGTGTGGCGCTTTCTGACCTGACAGAGCAGACCATCACCGATTTCTATGACACGCTACGGAGTCAGAGACTCAGCGCCAGAAGTGTCTGGTGCGTCCATTTGCTCCTGCGCCGGTGTATGGACGAAGCGGCACAGGACCAGCTTATTCCCTACAACCCGGTGCGGCTCTGCCAGGAGCCCAAGGCAGAGGAATACAAAACAGCCCCTTTGCGCCTGGGACAACTCCAGCGTTACCTGAACGCAACGGAACAGCTCGGCGTGCTCCCTCTCATCTACACAGGACTATCAAGCGGCCTGCGGCAATGTGAACTGATCACCTTGTCGTGGGCCGATTTTCATATCCGCTACAGGTACATCCTCAAAGGCCAGCGGTTGCTGACGCTCAATGAGAAAGCGGCGTATCTCCTGACGCGGATATCAGAAACCAGTTCATCATATGTGTTCCAGAACCCTAAGACCGGAGTACCCTACAAGCTCCACGAGTTCTACTACTTACACAAGAAGATCCTGAAACAGGCCAGGCTCCCGTGGGTGGCCTTTCGGGATCTGCAGCGTCAGTGCATGGAGATGGGAATATGACTCTTCGGGAATACATCCCCTTCTGGCAGGAAACCTATGATAAGCATCAGAGCAGGCCGACCACCTATGCGGCACACAACTATGTATTCAAAAACCATATTCTCCCCGGTTTGGGTGATATACCGCTCTCTGAATTGACATCGGAGATGGTCGGAGAATTTCTGGAGGAACGGCGGCGCTTCGGCAATCATCGACCCGGCAGCTCTGGCTTGGGGGAAGAAACCATGCGACACATCCACCGCCTGCTTCAGCAATGCCTGGACCAAGCCATGCGGGATGGCCTGATTGGCGATAATCCCGCCAGAGCGTTCCACTACTCCAAGCCGAAGAAAGTCAATGCCAATGTGCTGACGCCGCTGGAGATGGAGGACTATCTGGATGCGGCAGAACGGCTGGGGTACCTCCCTATGTTCATGCTGGCCCTAACGGTCGGCCTGCGGCAGGGTGAGCTCATCGCCCTGAAATGGAATGACCTCGATGTAAAGGACAGGACACTGACCATATCGGAACAGCGCTCTGTAGAACGGCGGGAGCTGATTGAATATGGCTCGGAAACGAGAACAATAACCTTGGCATCAGGGGTAGTCGACCTCCTGATCATGGAGCACGCCAAGCACCCAAACAGCCCGCTGATGTTTATGCATCCGGCCACGCAGAGGCCCTACTCGCCACAGATGGTGCGCCGGATGCATAACGAGATCATCAAGGAAGCGGGGCTTGACCACATCCGATTCACAGATCTTCGGCACACCTGTGCCGTCCTATCTCTGCGGAACGGTATGGAAACCAAGGAACTGGCGCGGATGCTTGGACACTACCGCCCCACGATCACCCGGCAGAACTATGAACCTTATCTGCTGCACACGGCAAAAAAGGATGAGGATATGCCAAATGAGGCCACCCAAAGCGAACTGCAACAGGCGGCAATTGTTCTGGATAGTCTTCTGAAATTCTGATAGCTATTCCGCAAAAGGTGAGTTGTCCACAGAACTCAATCATTTTATATCCAAAGAGGAGGAAACAAAATGAAAAAAAGAATCATCATTGCCACTGCAATCACCGCCTGTCTCGCCCTGTGTGCCGCTGTGTGGCCACAGACTGAAAAGGTCGAGAAAACACCCACACCGAGCGAAACGGCCAACGTGACCACTCCACGGCCGACACTTCCGGAGCCGGAAGAACTAATATTGCCAGCAATCACAGAAAAGCAAGAGTCGGAAATGCCGGAAACTAAATCAGCCACGGAAACAACCACTGAGGAGCTACCCGTCCCTGCACCTGAAATAGAAGATGAACCCGTGGCAGAACAGAAATCTGCACCTCCTACGCAGACAGATCCCACCCCGGTACATCCTACGCAGTCTGAATCGGCACCGGAGCCAATAACCAACGATAACGGATTGGCGGATATGGTCTATGTCCCCGGCTTCGGCTGGATACGAAGTGAAGGCCCCAACCATGTCGAGTACGCCGAGGATATGTACGAGAACGGCAATAAAATCGGCATCATGGGCTGACCTCAAAAATTGCGCCGCATAAACAAAGAAATAACCGCAGGAGAGCAAAAAAGCATTCCTGCGGTTATCCTTTGCCAGTTTATAATTCAAAATCTCTCGTCTGGAAAGGACATCACGAATCTGAAAATTGGATTTTCAATAGACAAACTGAAGCTGCTGTGTTAGAATTAACCCGTATTAGTGTATACTCTGACACGAGGTGTTACGATGACGATTTGTTATAACAAGCTGTGGAAGCTCCTGATCGATAAAAACATGAAAAAGAAGGATCTGCGTCTGGCTACCGGTATGTCTACAACCGCCCTTGCCAAGCTGGGCAAGAACCAGCATGTCAGCACAGAGATTCTGACGAAGATCTGCACTGTGCTGGATTGCGACTTCTGCGATATCATAGAGCTCGTAAAGGAGGAAAACCATGATTGACTTTTCCAAAATCGAGCAGTATCGGGAGAACAACCGTATTGAGGCAAAGAAAGCCCTCGGCGGGCTTCCCAAGAGCATTTGGGAAACCTATTCCGCCTTTGCCAATACCCACGGCGGTATTATCCTGCTGGGAGTAGAAGAATGGGCAGACAAATCCTTGCACACGGTAGATCTGCCCGATCCGGACAGACTCATCAAGGAGTTCTGGGACATCGTCAACAATCCCAACAAGACCAGCGTGAATGTGCTGTCCTCCAAGGATGTATTTATGCAGGAAGTCGACGGCAATCATATCGTGGTCATCAATGTTCCCCGCGCGGAACGCTCCTATAAACCGGTGTATGTGGACGGAAATCCGCTCTGCACATACCGCCGTAACGGTGAGGGCGACTATCGCTGCACCAAGGAGGAATATCAGGCCATGGTGCGGGACGCATCCGTGAAAACGCAAGACATGCTCATTCTGAGCGAAATGGACTTGACGGTGTTCAACAAAGAAAGCATCCGCAGTTATCGCCAGAGAATGCGCCTCTCCCGCCCCGGCCATGTGTGGGAAGCCTTGGAGGATGAAGATTTCCTCCTGAAGCTGGGTGCTGTCGGTATCGGCTCTGATGGGAAAAAGCATCCCACCTCTGCAGGACTTCTCATGTTCGGCAACGAGTATGACATTGTGCGTGAATTCAACACTTACTTTCTGGATTACCAGGAGCAGTATGACGCTGATACCCGTTGGACTGACCGTATCATATCTTCCTCCGGCGACTGGAGCGGCAATGTGTACGACTTCTATTTCCGGGTCTACAACAAGGTGATTCAGGACATCAAGGTACCATTCAAGATGGAGGGCGGCACCAGAGTGGATGATACCAATGTGCATAAAGCTCTGCGTGAAGCGTTGGCGAACTGCCTGGTTCATGCTGACTATTATGGCAGACAGGGGTTGGTCATCGTCAAAAAGCGTAATAGCATTACGATGTCTAATCCGGGTAGCTTCCGC
>OHKT01000601.1_pt1 | contig 11827 bp, 9 predicted proteins | sample 1568871 | NCBI WGS metagenome assembly OHKT01 (sample SAMEA3879558, study PRJEB24766) | human gut metagenome | biome: human-associated habitat; feature: feces | place: USA | collected 1985/1987
CCATCTGCACAATGCCTCAAATCCTATAAGTTTGTGTGAGTGCGATTTAAATTTTGGTTGAAAGACCAGTGAAAAATTTTCAAAATCATTCAAGATATCTTGTTTTAGAGCATTGATTAATTGGAGTGAATATGTTTTTTCCTCTGAAAGATGAGAATGAAATAAAATTAAATGAGGTTGTGCTTGCAATCTGCTATATTGCAAGGCAATTTCACAATTTTTTCTCAGTTCTAAATATGTATTGCCATCTTTGGGAGACAGTACACATCCAGCATTGAATTGAATAGTAAAATGTTTATCTTCATAACTATGAGCATCTTGGCTATATTTTTCGATCTGTTGATATATATGCTGAATAGAATGAATATCAATATTTTTGAACATAATTCCAAATTCATCACTTTCTAATTTAAAAACGGTTGCATCTTTATGTAGCAATGTCTGTAGATTCTGGCCAATAATTCTTAAGACATTATCTCCAAAATCTCGATTAAAGAGTTGATTTATACTTTTAAAATCATTAATATTTAAGATCATTAAAGCAAAAGGGCCTGCGGTTTCATTAATTCTCTTTTCTAATTCAAATTGATTGAAAAGCCCTGTCAAATTATCACGATAATTTTTCTTGCCTAAATTTGTGATAAAGCCAGCAAATAGACTTGGTTCACCATCTTGATCATATTCAACATGACCATGACATCGTAACCAGACATATTCATTGTTTTTATTTAAAGCACGATATTCAACAATATGACTATCTGTTCTACCATCAGCTATAAGCTGATTGCTGTTTAGAAATTCATATCTATCATCAGGATGAATTTTTGTTCCAAAGACTGCTGCAGCATTTGTAAGGATTTCACTTGGGAAATCAAATTCTTCAACCATTGAAGGTGTGTATTTAAATATATTGTCTTTCATATTACAAATAAAAATATAATCATCAGTACTTTTTACCAAAGCATCGTATAATAAATCTTTATTATAATCAAATTGATTCTGAACTGGAGAATTTTTTTTGAGATCATCTAGAGCTTTTTTAAGGTGATTATGTTTTTTCCATTTATACATCTTTTCATCTGCATGAGTAATCATCTCATTTAATGATAATGAACAATCCGGTGTGATTTTGTACAATCCGTAACAGAATGATAGATAATAAGGAAGATTTTCATCATGCTTTAAGGATTCTAAATCATTCAAAATTTGATTAAGGTGCTCATGAATATTATCAGTAGTGTTATCATAGAATGAGAGTAAAAATTCATCACCACTCAACCTTAAAAAAACATCTTCTGAATTTAAAGTCTTTCTAACATAACTAGCAATGGTGCTGATAACATAATCCCCATCGTGATGCCCGTAACTATCATTGATTTGTTTTAAGTGATCAATGTCAAATAAACATAGAATGATATTTTTATTATCATCTCTGGCTTTAAGTATTTGATTTTGTAATGCTTGCTTACCAAACTTACGATTATAGATACCAGTCAATTCATCAAATGATGCATCTATTGTTAATTGTTTAATAGCAGTAATATCAACTGAATATTGAAAATGAACTAATGAATGATCAAACCATTCAACCATACAATCATAGTTTTGATAGACATGATTATCAAAAGAACTCATTTCTTCCCATGAATAACATTGTTGCGGATTTTCAATCAAGAGTTTGACAGGGCAATTATCACATCTATGGTAGGCATTTTTTTGTAAGGCTTTCCAACATTGTAAACCAATAGGATTATCTAAACGATAATTCTTTTTCATATGTTCATTGATATAAAGAATTTCATCTGTATGTGGATTGGTGATGAGAACATTAGCTTTGATATTATCTAGGAATTGACTAAAAATAGTATTATTATTTAATAAGTTGTGTAGATATGTATCTTTATCTATAAATACACTTGTATAAAAATGAGCAATGTCTTTTAATACTTCTTTATCTTTTTGTGTAAAATCGCCTTCATGAATATCTCTTATAAAAAGAAGTTCCCCATAGTAAGTATTTTGATTTATAAGTGGACAAATGAGTAGATAGTGAACTGATGAATGATAAGACGAGATTGTTTTTTCATGATGAGTATGAATGTATTCTAATAACTGACAATCTTCTATTTGATAAACATAAAAAAAGTCTTTATCTTGTTTATTCTTTAAAAAGAAAGCTGCAATATTTTTGATGGGAATTAATGGTTTTAATATATTAAAAAAAGATATTAATGATTGTTGATAATCATTATCTAAAAAGAAATGCTGTAAATCTTTATAATTTTTATAAATATCTAACAGAAACTTGCCATTTTCAAAATCCATAATTTATCAACCCCTTTGATTCATTATAAATCTTTTGAAATAGGAAAACAAATGAAATAAATATCTTTAAAATAAAAAGTATATCAGATGACAATCAAGGAAAAATAAGGTATATTCATAAACAATGGAGTTGATTTTATGAAAAACAAAGGAATTTTAATGATTGTTTTATCAGCACTTTGTTTTGCTGGTATGAATATGTTTGTTAAACTTTCAGGGGATTTGCCTTCTATTCAGAAAAGTTTCTTTAGAAATTTGGTTGCTGTAATCATTGCTTTTTCAATCCTTAAAAAGAGCGGTTATGGTTTTCATGTTGATAAAAAGAATATAAAAACATTATTTTTAAGATCTTTATGTGGAACAGTTGGAATTATTGCTAATTTTTATGCTGTTGATCATTTGCTGTTGGCTGATGCATCCATTATTCAGAAATTAGCACCATTCTTTGTAATTATATTTTCATTTTTTCTATTAAAAGAGAATGTTTCAAAAAAGCAAATTTTCTCAATTATAATTGCTTTTATAGGAACATTGTTTATTGTAAAACCAAGTTTTCATAATACTCAATTATTCCCAAGTTTTGTTGCATTAATAGGGGCAATGGGAGCGGGGATTGCTTATACATTAGTTAGAAAACTATCAAAGAATGGTGTGAAAGGTCCACAAATTGTTTTTTATTTTTCTATTTTTTCTTGTCTCAGTGTTGTTCCATATCTTATATTAAACTTTCATCCTATGACTTTAGAACAATTAATAATTTTATTTCTGGCAGGATTATGTGCAGCAGGAGGACAATTTGCAGTAACAGCAGCTTATTCTTATGCCGCTGGTCGAGATATTTCATTGTTTGATTACTCTCAAGTTGTTTTTGCAGCTATTCTTGGTTTTTTTGTTTTTCAACAAATACCAGATATTTATAGTTGGATAGGATATTTTATTATTTTTGGGATTACATTATATATGTTTATATCTCAACGTCGATTAAAAACAAATTAGTATTTATTATGAGAATAATATCATTTTGATAGTTCTCTTTTTTTACTTCTTTATTTTCAACTTTCATGTAAGATAATAAATTTTAGGAATACTACATAATATGACAAAATATGGGAATAAAAGTCTTTTGAAAGGGCTTTGATATGCTTGCAAACGACATATATTTGTAATATAATAATGACATGAAAGGGAGGATATTGGAATGAATATCAAAAAATTAAAAGAAATGAGAAAAAATAAAAAAGGTTTTACGTTAATTGAAATCATAGTCGTTGTTGTTATTTTGGCTGTATTAATGGCAGTTGCTGTACCTTCTGTATTAAAATATATGGGAGAAGCGGATGATGCTAAATACATGTCACAAGCAAGAGGTGCTTATATTGCTGCACAAGCTGAAATCACTAAGGAATATGTTGCTTCTACTACTAAAGACACTTTGGAAGCTAAAGTTGATGAAATGGTTAGTGGCACACCAAAAGTCTCTCAAGTTGATGTTTATATGGTCAAACCAACATCAGTTGATAAGACTGGAGCAGAAGGTGGAACTAAATTAACTGGAAGTCCTGAAAATGCAGTTATGTATGTTGTTTATTTTGGAGCAGATCCATCTAAACCTGAAGCTGTTGCTACAGTAGAACCAAACTCTTCAGTTCAAATATATAGATAATAAAAAGATTGTCTAACCCTCTCAATGAGAGGGTTTCATTCTATAAGTGATTAAATGTGTGGAAAGGGGAAAGGAATGGAGCCAATCGTATTGTTTTTATATGTTTATATGTTTGTTTTGGGGACATGTATTGCAAGTTTTATCAATGTTGTGATCTATCGATTACCTCTAGGTTTGAATTTTGTAGAAGGAAGAAGTTTTTGTCCAAAATGTCATAAGACATTAAAAGCATATGATATGATACCTGTTTTTAGTTGGTTTTTATTAAGAGGAAAGTGTCGTTTTTGTAAAGAACCAATATCATTAAGATATCCAGCAATTGAGTTTGTTGGTGGAGTTTTGGCAGTCCTATGTTTTTATAGATATGGAATTGACTGGATGACATTGATTTCTTTTGTATTTTCTATGATTTTATTAACCATTTGTATGATAGATTATGATACAATGATAATACCAAATGGTTTAGTAATTTGTTGTTTAATAGTGGCTATTGTAAGTGTGCCATTTTTAGATTTAAGTTTGATGGATCGTATAATTGGATTTTTTATAATAAGCGTACCATTATATATTATGAATTTAATAATACCTGATTGCTTTGGTGGTGGTGATATCAAGTTATTAGCAGTTAGTGGTTTATTAATGGGGTGGATAAACGTACTGATAGGAATGTTTATTGCTGTGTTGATAGCTGGAATTTATGCTGGCTATTTATTGCTGACTCACAGAATAGATAGAAAAGGTCACATTGCTTTTGGACCTTATATTTGTTTTGGAGTATTTGTAGCTTTGTTATATGGACAGGAATTGTTTAAATGGTATTTAAGCTTGTTTGGACTTTAGGGATGAGGAGTACAAGTTATGGCGATATTTAAGTATACTGCAAAAGATATAAATTCTAAGAAATTTCACGGCAAGATGGAGGTCAATTCTCGCGAAGAACTTGTCGCTTTATTGCGTTCTGATAATTTATATCTTTTACAGGCTAAGGAAATTATAAAAGAACAATCGCATAAAAAGATGAAACTAAAAGATTTATCAGAGTTTTGTAGAGAGTTAGGAACAATGTTATCATCAGGTATTTCGTTAATTATGACGATTAATATTATTACTAAGAGAACAACTGATCCTAAGCTTCAAGCAGTTTATAAAGATGTTTATGTGAAATTACAACAAGGATTATCTTTATCATCAGCTTTGGAGGCACAAGGAGAATTGTTTCCATCTTTAATGATTAATATGTTTAGAGCAAGTGAATCAACGGGTATGATGGATAGAACAGCAATGAAATTATCTGTCCAGTTTGATAAAGATAATAAGTTACAAAACAAAGTCAAAAGTGCAATGCTATATCCAATGATTTTAATAGTTGTCACTGTTTGTGTTGTTATAGCTGTTTTTACAATGATTTTACCGAATTTCTTTGATGTTTTTGAAGGGACTCCAATTCCTTTGATTACACAAATTATGTTTGGCATTTCTAAAGCAATGACAGCTTATTGGGAATGGTTTTTGATTGGGATTTTAGTGCTTATATGTTTCATCACAATGTCTATTAAGGTTCCTAAAGTAAAATTTGCTTGGGACCGCTTTAAGATTCATTGTCCAAAAGTAGGCAGATTAACAAGTATTATTTATACTGCACGTTTTGCAAGAAGTATGAGTTCTTTATATACGAGTGGAGTCTCTATGCTGAATTCTCTTGAACTTGCTAAAGCAACAATAAATAATAAGTACATTGAGAATCAATTTGATGAAGTCATTAAACAGGTTAGAGATGGAACAAATCTAAGTCAAGCCATTTCAAGTGTTGATGGGTTTGATCCAAAGTTATCTAGTTCAGTTTATATTGGTGAAGAAAGTGGTAAACTGGATCAAACATTATTGGATGTGGCTGATGATTTTGATTATGAAGCCGAATTAGCTACAGAGAAGATGGTTACTTTATTGCAACCATTAATGATTATTATATTAGGTGTTATCATTGGAACAATTATAGTCTCAGTCATGCTTCCGCTCTATTCTTTATATGGAAGTATTGGTGGGAAATAGGAGGAAAGAGAAATGAAAAGTGGAACAGTTATTTATATTTCAAACGAAAATATTTCTGTGGTGACTGCTGAAGCTAAACGTGATGTTTTAAGAGTTGTCGATTATTTTCAAATTCCTCTTAAAGAGGGGACAATGTTAAATGGAGTGATTATTGATGAAAATGAAATGAAGCGAAGCTTAAAAACAGTTTATGATAGAGGAGTTCATGAGACGTGTTTAATTGTTGATAGTGCAAAAATTTTAGCAAAAGCAGCGAGTGTTCCCAAAATGCGTGAAAGTGAAATTTTGCAATTTGTTAAAGATGAATTGTCTGCTATTGATAGTAATAGCGAAGATATTGTTTATGATTTTGCTTATCTTGGTGATGATGACTCTGCCAAAGGAGCAAGTAAAATATTTTGTGTCGGAGTTGAAAGGCAATTTATTGGTAGTTATCTAACACTTTTTGAAGAAGTGGGCATTAGAGTCATAGCTATTGATTATGCAATTAATGTGCTAATTTCCTTGGTTAATGAGTTAAGTGGATTCTTAGATAAAACATATGCAGTTTGTCAAGTGGATGGTCAGAACTTGATTAGTGTATTATTTATGAATAATGAATACGCTTTAACCAACCGTTCACGTATTTTTGCAAATCGAGGGACAACTGATTTTGAGAATGAAGTTATTAATGCGATATCACAACTTAAACAATTTGCTTCTTCTAGTCATCAAAACTTACCAATGAGTGATATTTATTTCTTTGGTTTAAAACATGGAGAAGAAATTCAATTGTTTGAAAGAGTAAGACTATCATTAAATTTAACTGTAGGAAGATTACCAAATTCAAAAGCTATCTATGCAGTTAAAAATAATACACATCAATTTGATGTGAATGATTATGCATATCCCATTGGCTATTTGAAAAGAAAGTGAGGTCGTCATTATGTTTTCTAAAATTCAAAATAAAGAATTAGATTTACTTGCGGCCTACAATCGTAAAGAAGGTCCTTCAAAGTCATCAAAAGTTGTCAGATTGATTGCAATTCCTTTATCATTAATTGTGTTTTTTGGAGCTATTTATCTTTATTTGTTTATAAGTAATTATCATTTGCAAAAGCAAATTGATGAGGTGAATCTTTCAAATGAGGAATTACAACTTAAAATTGATTCAACAGATAAAGAACCTTATAATGAGTTGACTGTTTTACAAGGAACATATAGTTCATTAGAAGCTATTGATAATTATGTATCTGGATTATCTAAAATAGATAAGCAAAATATTTTGCAATTACAAAAGAAGTTATTGTCTGGAATGACATTAAACTCTATTTCATATAATCAGGATTCTAAAGAGATGACAGTCTCTTATACATCAAGTAATGTTCAAAATATTGAGAAGTATGTTACAATATTACGTAACTCTGAAGATTATGCTCAAATCACATACACAGGTTATCAACAAGGCTCTTCTACTACCTCACAAGGAACAGGAGAAACAAATCCTTTAACAGGACAAGAAATCACTACTGATACAGTCGTATTGTATTATAATTTTAGTTTGGTACTAACATTGAATGGGGGTGCACAGTAATATGAAAGAACTCTATGAACATTTAACCCAGCGAGAAAAGAAATTGTTATATACATTAATTTGCTTTTTCATTGTAGTGGGTGGCTGGTTTCTATTGATTACACCTTCATTGGATAAAAGTAGTGAATTAAATCAAACTTATCAAAATGCCTTGGCTTTAAACACTTCAAAGCAAAGTGATCTTTCAAAATATCTATTAGCACCAGATGAATTAAAAATAAAAAAGAATAGTTTAAAAACGATTATTGATAAATATAATTCTCAATTATCAAATGAAAAGATTGATAAATTATTGACAACAGCATTTTTAACAAATGGTTTAAAACCTGTTTCTCTTGCAATCTCTGATGTGAAACCTGCCTCAGTTAAAACTGCCACAACAGATCAGACTCCTACTGATGAAGAAACATCAGAATATGTTACACAAGCAACAGTTAATGTTTCTGTATCAGGTTCATTAGTACAAATTACGAATACAATAGATACTTTAAATAAGATGAAGGGTATAGAGATTTCGAAATTCACTTATACAACCTCATCTTCTACACAAGGTTCAGGTACAAGTGCAACATTAACAATTGTTGTTTATATGGCCAATTCATAAAAGAGGTGAAAATGATGGAAAGACATGATGAAAGAGGTTCTACAATTATTACAGGGATTGTCATTGTCCTCATCATTTTTATAGTTCTAGGTACTGCTTTGGCTATTGCTGTTAATTATCAAAAGCGTTCAGTCTATGAACATGCACGTAAACAAGCGTATTTAAATGGAATTTCAGTTGTTGATGCTATTGCTGGACAATTATCAGTTGAGTCACAATCATCATTTTATTTACCTCAATCTACATCACAACCACTAGAAATTTCAAAAGTAAATTTGCCTGATGGTCTTGGGGGAGATATTTCAGTTGTTATTAAATATGATCAAGTTAATTCTAACTTATTGTATATTCAAGTGACATCAATCTATAATCATCAAACTGAAGAAGTCCAACTTACAATGCAAAAACATAAAAATATTTGGTATAAAAAAGTGTATTCACAGATTGGAGATGAGTTTCATGAAGAGTCTGAATAGTAAAGGTTTTACACTGATTGAATCGCTTGTCACATTTGCAATAATTGCTGTAGCTGGAACTATGTTTTTAGTAGGTTTTTATAATGTATCTATAATAGCTTCAGAAGGTTCATTGATTAAGACAACAACAAATACCCTATATAATGATCTCATATCAGAAAATGAAAATGTCATTAAAGAGAGTAATGAAAAAAATATGACAATTGTTTTTGCTAATGGTTCTACTCATACTATTGCTATGACAAAAGAATTTGTGAAAGATAGTGTTACAACGAAAAACCCTTTTGATATTCAATTACATAAATTGATTCCTAAAACCCAAGCACAGCTGTTACCTTCTATAATTCAAGAAGAGCCAGTGCAGCCAACAGAATGTTATGATGCGGATTTTTATGTTCTCAATAGTGCTCTTTCTGTTCTACCTAAGTCTTATAAAGAATTGACTCAAATTAATAAAGAATTTTATTTTGATTCAATTGGTTCTGTTGCTGAATCCGTCGATAAAACAATGGACAGTTTTATCTTTGGAAATGCTGTTGGTAAATATCTGGTAAATAGTCCTGATATTTCTCAGTTACAATTAGAAAATATTATATTTGAAAATGATTATTTAGAGTGGTTAAAGGGATCATCATATGAAATAAAATGGTTTTGCATCGATGGTGACTCAATACTAAGTGAAAACAAAGTCAAAGTTTATGGTTTTGTTAAGAAAATTGGAACCAGAAGTTTGATTTTAAATTATAGTACTGATAATAGCAAAGTTGCTTATTTAGATTTTGACAATGATGGCAAGTTAATTGGAATAGAAGCATTAGAGGCTGAGTTAATGAATAAAAAGGTAAAAATTAACAATAAAGAATATTCATTTGATTCAATTCAGCAATTGAACTTTGTTACTGATCAATCAACAGAACTTTATTTTGGTAAAGTTGTATAAAAAAATAAGGAGGCGATAGTAATGAGAAAGAATAGACATGGTTTTACTCTTATAGAAATAATTGTGTCTATTGCTATTGCATCAATTGTTTTATTGATTGCGGGTTCAATGATTCTTTCTTCTACAAAGTTTATGGGCACAACTGTTGAGACAGATTTAAATAAACGTAAAATTGATTCAACTATTGATTTTATAAGAGGGGAAATCATTTATTCTACAGATGTTCGTTTTGTAAAAGAGGATAGTCAGTATGCACCTAATTATCAAAAAGATAATAATTGGCATTATATCTATATCAAAGATGGCTATCTTTATCATGATGGGCAAAAGGTATTTGGTGAGGAGTTTTATAATTCTGATATTTTATCTGTCTATATTAAAGGGGATTATGAAAATAAACAACGTATTGATATGAAATATAGTCTTTTAGATTACCATAAAGAGAATGTTTATAGCAGTAGAGATACGGTCATGTTTATGAACTTGTCAGTCAGTGAAGATATTCAAAAACAAGCATTATATACAGCTGATTATTATGAGTTGTCTTATAATGGGTATTGGTTATTTTACAACAAAAAGTATACTGAACCTGTTATTGAAAATCCAAAAGAGGGAGATGGGACAGTTCATGATCAATTATTATCAATGGCTTTAGGAACGAATAGATGGTTTTATTCGACTTCATACTTTTATCGATTTGGTGATAGAGTTTTTCATAATGGATATTGGTGGATGTACAATGCCACAACAAATAGTGGTTCTGATGTTCCTGGAACATCATCAAGTTTTTGGAAGAGATTAACTTCTGAATGGACAGAACAGAGTCGGTATAGTATTGGAGATGTTATTATTTTTGAGGGGAAGTATTACAGGAGAATAGTTGATGCGAGTTGGAATGCTAAGCCTACTGATCAATGGAATAAGCAATGGGAAGAAATTTCTAAAGAAGTTGCTCAAGAAACAGTTTATAATATACCTGATAATGAGTATGTTGCATATGATAAAAAGACAGTTATATCAAAATTAAATAATATAGATTTGGATAAGATTCCTACTTATATTCCTGAAAATAATAACTCATATCATGTTTTTTATAATGAAACGCCTACCAAGGCGACAGATTTCGTAAAAATTAAGGATCAAGTTGTAACAGGAGATTATTATCATTATTATTATCGTGTTTTTAATAATGATGCCAATCCCGGTTCCGGTATGGGGATTAAACTTCGGGCAGATACTTATCGGGAACACATGGATATTTTGGCAGAGGAAGACTTAGGACTTGATTCTTCTGCCTGTTCCGGTCTTCTGACTGCTGCAAGCATGGAGAACGCTGCTATTTCTACACTCTCCTATGAAGACTTTTCCGTCACAGCTATTACTACTGCAGGTGTACGAAGTAACGGAGGTCGTATCGGAGATCCGGCTTCCTGGCATGAAAAGTCAGAAAGTTCCTTTGACGATACTACTCCAACCGGCACCATCAATATTCTTCTTTACATTAATGCCGATCTGAAAAAAGAAGCGATGGCTTCTGCTCTCGTCTCCTGTGCAGAAGCGAAGGCTGCTGCTATGCAGGAGCTTTTAATTTCCAGCCGATATTCCTGTGGAATTGCTACCGGAACCGGTACAGATGGTGTCATCATTATAGCGAATGCCGAATCAAACACTCATCTTACGAATGCCGGAAAGCACAGTAAGCTTGGAGAATTAATTGGACGTACTGTAATTACCTCTATCAAAGAAGCACTCAGGCTCCAGCAGGGAATCACTACACACTCACAGCATGATATTATTCGACGTATGGAACGTTTCGGAGTGTCTGAAGATGCATTATGGGACTGTTACAAAGAGACCTATCGTAATCTGATCCGAGCGGAATTTACCGAAATACTTGACCATATCAGAACAGAAGACCGTCTTGTAACATATTCTTCACTTTATGCACATTTACTCGATCAGCTAAGCTGGGGGCTTCTCTCCTTTGCTGAATGTCGGATTGCCGCCGGCAACTTATTAAAGCTTGCTGATTTACATCCGAATCCTGATTATGGAAGTGAAAATATCGTACAAAATTACATTCTTGCAATAGCAGAACGAATCTATCATGAATCTGTTCGTCCAAAGCAAAAATAAGACACTACCATAAGATACTGTTCCACCAAAGAGAAGATGGTTGTCGTTAGCCATCTTTTTT
>OHKT01000610.1_pt1 | contig 11653 bp, 10 predicted proteins | sample 1568871 | NCBI WGS metagenome assembly OHKT01 (sample SAMEA3879558, study PRJEB24766) | human gut metagenome | biome: human-associated habitat; feature: feces | place: USA | collected 1985/1987
CATTTTCTTCGGGTGTGGATTTCTTTAAGGTTTCTTTTTTTCTCTTCTTTCAGGACTGAAAAAGCCCTGCATCAGGATGGTCTCTGATGCAAGGCTTCTAATTTTTTTCTCTATGTTTCTGTGTCTTTTTTTGATGTTTTCTCGGGTGCTCCGTATGGCTCGGATTTTCTGATTCTTACAAAGGGGATTATCAAAAAAGTGCCAAAGAGGAGTACTAAAAAATAAGTCCGCTACTCAAACTCAATCGTACCCGGCGGCTTGCTGGTCAGGTCATAGAATACGCGGTTAACGCCCTTAACTTCGTTAATAATGCGGTTCATAACCTTATTCAGTACTGCATACGGAATCTCAGCAGACTCGGCTGTCATGAAGTCGATAGTCTTCACTGCGCGGAGCGCTACAGCGTAATCATAAGTTCTGAAGTCACCCATAACACCTACACTTCGCATATTTGTCAGTGCTGCAAAGTACTGGTTCGGCATCCAGGATGGTTCTTTGCCGTTCTCAATTTTATAAGCTTCTGCTGCCTTATCAATTTCTTCACGGTAAATGAAATCAGCATCCTGCACAATGCGAACTTTCTCTTCAGTAACTTCGCCGATAATACGGATTCCAAGTCCCGGTCCCGGGAATGGCTGACGGAATACCAGTCTCTCCGGAATTCCAAGCTCCAGACCTGCTTTACGAACCTCATCCTTGAAAAGAAGACGAAGCGGCTCGACGAGTTTCAAGTTCATCGTATCCGGAAGTCCGCCCACATTATGATGGCTCTTGATAACCGTACCTGTGATAGAAAGCGACTCAATCACATCCGGATAAATCGTACCTTGCCCCAGCCACTTGATATCTTTCAGCTTATGCGCCTCCTCATCGAAGACATCGATAAATCCTTTGCCGATGATCTTACGTTTCTTTTCAGGTTCGCTGACACCTGCCAGTTCCTTATAGAATTTCTCTTTGGCGTCGACTCCGATCACGTTCAGTCCCAAGTGTTCGTAATCTTTCAACACGTTTTCAAATTCATTCTTGCGCAACAAGCCGTGGTCGACGAAGATGCAAGTCAGGTTCTTGCCGATAGCCTTGTGTAGCAGAACAGCCGTAACCGAAGAATCCACACCGCCGGAAAGCGCTAAGATTACTTTGTCGTCTCCCAATTGTTCTTTCAGTTCGGCAACGGTCGATTCGATAAAGGAGGCCGGTGTCCAGTCTTTGGCGCATCCGCAAATATTCAGGAAGTTGTTTAATAATTTAGTACCGTCTGTCGAGTGGAATACTTCCGGGTGAAATTGTACGCCCCAGGTTTGTTCACCTTCCACATGATAGGCAGCTGCTTTTACATCGTCCGTGCTGGCGATTACTTTGAAGTTTTCAGGAAGGACCGTGATGGTGTCTCCGTGTGACATCCAGATTTGTGAACCTACATTGATGCCTTTCAGCAATTCGTCTGTATTGTCGATATACGACAGGTTGGCACGTCCGTATTCGCGGGAGTCGGCCGGTTCAACGTTTCCACCGGATGTATAAGCCAGGAATTGGGCTCCGTAACAGATTCCCAATACAGGATATTTACCGCGTATTTCACTTAAGTCAGCTTTGAACGCATTGGCGTCATATACGGAATAGGGACTTCCGGAAAGGATTACGCCTTTTACACCTGTAGCATCGTGGGGGAATTTGTTGTAGGGGACAATCTCGCAATACATATTCAACTCACGGACTCTACGCCCGATTAATTGAGTTGTTTGCGAGCCGAAATCAAGAATAATAAGTTTCTCGTGCATGCAAATTATTATTTAATTGAGTGGCACAAAGGTAGGAATAATATTCGAAATTTAAATCATTTTTCATACCTTTGCGTGTTCATTTTTAATCGTAACCGTATGGATGCTGAAAAGAAAGAGACAAAAGAAATAAATAAGATGTCATTGCTGATCATGGCAGTGGTTGTGTTATTGTTGATTATCGCCGGTGCTGCCTACTATATTTTCCATCAGAATCAGCAGATGGAGGACTTGGAGCAGGCTTATGTTCTGGATAAGGAATCATTGGAAGACGAATTTAACGAATTGTCTCTCCAATATGAAGGATATAAATTTAATATAGGTAACGACTCCTTACTGAATCTATTGTCTACCGAGCAAGCTAAAGTACAACGCTTACAGGAAGAACTTCGTACTGTAAAGGCGACAAATACGAAAGAGATTGCCCGTCTAAAGAAGGAATTGCAGACATTGCGTAAGATCATGCGTAATTATGTAGTTCAGATCGACTCTCTGAATCGTGCTAACGAACAATTGAAAGTTGAAAAGAATGAAGCGGTAAAGAAATACAAGCAGGCTTCTTCTACGGCTACCACTTTGAAGAAGGAAAAAGAGAAACTGACGGAACGTGTCACATTGGCAAGCCGTTTGGATGCGACGGGTATCAATGTAACTCCTGTCAATGGTCGCGGAAAAAAGGCAAAGGTGATCAAGAAGATGGAACAATTTGTCGTTGACTTCCGGATCAGCAAGAACATTACGGCTCCGGTCGGAGAGAAGACGATCTATGTGCGCATCATGAAGCCGGACGACGATATCCTGTTGAAGAGCCGTGCCGATGTATTTACCTTCGAAGGAAAAGAAATCAATTACTCCATGAAGAAACTGGTCGAATATGACGGTGAGGAATTGCCGGTTACGATGTACTGGAATATCGAAGAATTTCTTTCTCCGGGTACATATCGGGTCGATATATTTGCGGATGGCAATTTGATCGGCCGTAAAAGTTTCACACTCGAAAAATAGCAATGGAAACAGATGTCCATTTTGCGCGACTACTTGCCGACCTTCCGGAAGCCCTCGTCTGTGATGAAGCTTTTCTCGGCGAACTGGCAAAAAACGCAAAGTTGATCTCCGTGAAGAAAGGAGATTATCTGTTGCGTACAGGTGAGTTGTGTCAGGATGCCTATTTCATCAACAAAGGTCTTTTCATCAATTTATATGTAAACGAGAACGGTAATGAATGTGTCACCGGTTTTGCGGCTGATAATATGTTTCCGTTCCTTTCCGCCATTGGCTATTTTACCAAGCAACCTTCTGAATTTGAGATTAAGGCGCTTGAAGCCGGCGAGTTGCTCTGCTTTTCCCGCGATCATATCGAGAGCCTTTCGTTCCGTTATCCTTTGTTTGCATCTTATTATCAGAATATCATGCTGACGATCATCTATAAACTGGATGTTCTGTTGGCCGTTCGCCTCTCTTCCACAGCGGAAGAGTTCATCCAGTTTCTCTACACGAACTATGCCTGGATGATCAACCGGGTTCCCGATAAGTATATCGCCCATTATATGGGAATTAGTAATGCCTGGTATTGCAAGTTGAAGCGGAAAGTCCTCTCATTCACTAGGACAGAATAGGTGGCGGAACAAGTTTCATGGGCATGGAACTGTATTTTTACTGGTGGGAAACTATATTTTCATCGGTGGGAAACAACGGTTTCTTCAGGATGAAACCATGTGAAACTATATGCTTGTGAACGTATAAGAAAGCAGTTATTGAATTAGTTCAATTGTATATTTAAAGCGAACCAGTACTTTTGCACCGTTTAGGAAAGAATCCGAATAAAACAAGATAAAGATGAAGAGATTTGTCGTATTAGTTGCATTACTGGTTTCGTCGGGCTATGCAAGTGCCGGGCGTACGTTGACGCTGGAGGAATGTCGTGAATTGGCTATTCAGAACAACAAAGAGTTGAAGATCTCGGGAGAAAAGATTAAAATGGCCGGCTATGAGAAAAACGCCGCTTTCACCAAATATTTTCCTCAACTATCGGCGACCGGAGCGTATATGTGGAACCAGAAAGATATCAACCTCTTAGATATGGGAGCGTTGAGCACTTCTATCGGAGGGGCTCTCGGACCGATCGCCCAGTTACCCGTGTTTGGAAAGTTGATGGAAGGGGAGGACGACTTGCAACACCTTGACATCCAGAATATCTGGGTGGGAAGCGTTTCACTTGTGCAACCTGTGTTTATGGGGGGCAAGATTATCAATTACAATCAGATTACCAAGTACGCCAAGCAATTGGCCGAGTCGATGAATGACCAGCAACTGCAGGATGTCATCTGTAAAACCGATGAAACCTATTGGCAGGTGATTTCTTTAGTAAATAAGAAGAAGTTAGCTGATGCCTATGTCGATTTGCTCCGTAAGACCGATCATGATATGACAGCGATGATCAATGAGGGAGTAGCGACCGAAGCCGACGGACTCTCCGTCAAAGTCAAACTGAACGAGGCAGAGATGGCACAGACGAAAGTCGATAACGGTCTGGCTCTTTCCCGCATGTTATTGGCACAGATATGCGGGTTGCCCTTAGAAGACCCGCTTGTTTTAGCAGATGAAGATATCGAAAGTTTTCTGACAGAGCCTTCCGTTACGGCGGCCGATGTGAACGAGGCCTTTATGAATCGTAACGAGCTGAAGAGCCTTGACTTGGCGACTAAGATTTATAAGAGGAAGGAACGGATTGTTTTGTCGGATATGTTGCCGAATGTGGCATTTATGGCAAACTACTTGGTCACGAACCCTAATTCCATGAACGGCTTCAAAAACGAATTTGCCGGGATGTTCAATGTCGGTGTAATGGTGAAAGTTCCGCTTTCCGGCTGGTGGGAGGGCAGTTATAAGCGCAATTCGGCTCGTGCCGAGACACGCATCAAGTCTTTGGAGTTACAGGATGCACGCGAGAAGGTGGAATTGCAGGTCAATCAATCCGTTTACAAGGTCAATGAAGCAAACAAGAAGCTGATCGTTTCCACCCGCAATATGGAGAATGCGGAAGAGAATCTTCGTCATGCCAATCTCGGATTTGAGGAAGGCGTAATCCCGGCTCTTAACCTGATGCAGGCGCAGACGGCTTGGGTGTCGGCGCGTTCCTGCCTGATAGATGCACAGATAGAGGTGAAATTGACGGAAGTCTACTTGACGAAAGCGATGGGAAAGCTGGGGGATGAGCTCTCTGGAAGAACCAGGAACGCGGATTAAGTGGATGAACACGGACTTGATACTTTTGAGGACACTATCTAAATCATACAATCATAAATCTCAAATTATAAACTCATGAACGAGAATAAAAAATACTCAATCAATAATATGTTATTGGCATTTATCACATTCTTAGGTGTGGTCGGATTAGTTGCATTAACCGGTTTCTTTTTACTGACGCCGCCGGATGATATCATCATGGGGCAAGCGGAGGCTACGCAAGTTCGTATTTCGGGAAAAGTTCCCGGACGAATCGAAGCATATCGTTTCAGTGAGGGCGACAAGGTGAAAGTGGGTGACACGCTTGTCTTCCTGGATACGCCCGAAGTTCTTGCCAAGCTTCAGCAAGCGGAGGCTGTACGTCGTGCCGCTGAAGCTCAGAACGCAAAGGCTATTAAAGGTGCCCGTGCACAAGAGATAGCTGGAGCATATGAAATGTGGCAGAAGGCGAAGGCTGGATTGGATATTGCCCAGAAATCATATACGCGCGTACAAAACTTGTTCGATAAAGGGGTAATGTCTGCCCAGAAACGCGATGAGGCAGAAGCCAGTTACAAGGCAATGGCCGCTACTGAGAAAGCTGCCAAATCCCAGTATGATATGGCTGTAGACGGAGCCCGTGTGGAAGATAAGGCCGCGGCTGCCGCTCTCGTATGGCAGGCTGCCGGAGCGGTTGCCGAAGTGGAATCCTACTTGAAGGAAGCGGCACTTGTCTCACCGATCGACGGGGAGGTGTCCGAACGTTTTCCTGAAGTGGGCGAGTTGGTCGGTACGGGTGCTCCGATTATGAATATCACCGACCTTAACGATATGTGGGTGACCTTCAGTATCCGTGAAGATCATCTGAAAAACATCAAGATCGGTACCGAATTAGACGCTTTTATCCCGGCGTTGGATAACCGGCCGGTCAAACTGAAAGTTTATTATATGAAGGATATGGGAACTTATGCCGCCTGGAAAGCGACAAAAACGAACGGACAGTTTGACTCCAAGACATTCGAGGTGCGTGCCCGTCCAATGGAAAAGGTGGCCGACTTACGTCCTGGAATGTCGGTCATTAAGAAATTGACAATTGATAATTGATAATTAAAGAACAAGGTTAAATGAATAATGAAAAATTAAATAGTACCCCAAAATTGTCAATTGCAAAGCGTGAGATATTCAGGATTTGTAAAGACCCGGTCTACTTCTTTTGTATGTTGGTGGCTCCCACTATCTGTGTGGTCTTTTTTCTTTCGTTGATGAAGGAGGGTTTGCCTACCGATATGCCTGTTGCGGTAGTAGATCTGGACGGCTCTTCCAACTCCCGTAACTTAGCCCGCCAGTTGGATGCATTCGAGCAGACGAAGGTGATGCTGACAACCGTCTCGTTTGAAGAAGCTCGCCAGGCTATGCAGGAAGGGAAAGTTTATGGCATTTTTTATATTCCGAAGGACTTTGGTGTGGATGCGACAGCTGGTCGGCAGCCTAAGCTGTCGTTCTATACGAACGGTACTTATCTTATTGCTGCATCTCTGTTGTTTCGGGATATGAAAACCATGTCTGTCTTAGCAGGTGCTTCGGTCGGGCTTCAGACGGGGCTGGCGCATGGCTATACTGAAAACCAGATCATGGCGCAGCTCCAGCCGATCGTGATCGATACACACGCGATCGGGAATCCTTGGCTTAACTATTCGGTCTATCTGAATAACACACTTTTGCCTGGTGTTTTGCAATTGATGATTTTTTTGGTGACGGTATTGAGCATCGGTTCCGAGATTAAATACTCGACGGCCCGCGAATGGTTGCAGATGGGTGGAAATTCGCTTACGGTGAGCCTCATAGGGAAGATATTCCCTCATACGGTGATTTTTACGATTGTGGCATTCCTGTATGCGGTGGCCTTGTATGGGTTTAATTCGTTCCCGTTGAATAGTGGCTGGTTACCGATGCTGTCAGCTCTATTTCTGCTGGTGATTGCTTCGCAGGCGGTCGGGATTTTCATGATAGGGGTGTTGCCGACTTTTCGTTTAGGGTTGAGCTCTGCTTGCCTATTCGGGATGATCGCTTTTTCTATCGTCGGATTTTCTTTTCCGGTATTGGGGATGGACCCTACTTTGCAAGCACTCTCCAACCTGTTTCCTCTCCGGCACTATTTTCTGATCTATGTCGACCAGGCTTTGAACGGAAGGCCTTTCTTTTATAGCTGGGCTGAATATGCCTGGCTTATGGGTTTTCTCGTTTTGCCTTTCCTGATTGGAAAAAACTTGAAGAACGCATTGTTGTACTTTAAATATATTCCGTAAAACAGAAAGTAATGAAAAGAGAATATCGTTTACGAGATATGATCAAGGAAGGGATCTTGGACATCTTTTACATTTGGAAGGATGAATTGAAAAATGTCTTCAAAGACGAGGGCGTGCTGATCTTCTTTTTCCTGGTGCCTTTTGCCTATCCGTTGCTTTATTCCTTTATTTATAATAATGAAGTGGTACGCGAGGCGAAGATGGTGGTTGTGGACCAGTCCGATTCCTATCTAAGTCGCGAGTTTACCCGTCGTGTGAATGCTACGCCCGATGTCAGGGTCGTCGCCGTCTCGACGGATATGGAGGAGGCCAAGCGGATGCTGGACAGGAAAGAAGCCTATGGAATCCTTTATTTCCCGACCGAGTTCAGTAAGAATTTGCATACGGGCAAGCAGACGACGGTTCCCTTGTATTGCGATATGAGCAGCCTGCTGTTTTATAAAGCGTTTTTGCTGGCGGCAACGGAAGTATCACTCGACTTAGGGAAAGAAATACGGATGCATAATGCTCCGGGTGCATCGGCAAAGCAGGAGGAAATAACGGTCAATCCGATTCCTTATGAATCCGTGACCCTCTTCAATACGCAAAACGGCTTTGCCAGTTTTTTAGTTCCGGCTATCCTTATTTTAGTTATCCAGCAAACACTGGTTTTAGGGATCGGTATGTTAGGGGGGACAGCACGTGAAAAGAACCGCTTTCACAGCCTTGTTCCGATTAGCCGGCATTTCAACGGGACGTTGCGTATCGTGTTAGGCAAGTCTCTGACCTATATCTTGATTTATGTAGTTGTCTGCATCTGGGTATTAGCCGTCGTGCCGAAACTCTTCTCCCTGCCTCAAGTGGGTGATCCGGTTACGATCTTGCTGTTCATCCTGCCGTATCTGTTTGCTTCGATCTTCTTTGCCATGACATTGTCCGGTTTTATGACTACCCGAGAGGCGCCTATGCTAGTGTTTGTCTTTACATCTGTGATCTTGTTATTCATATCCGGAGTCTCCTGGCCGAAAGAAGCGATTCCTCCGTTCTGGCAGGCTATAGGATATCTGTTTCCTTCGACACCGGGGATTCAGGGATTCATCCGTATCAATACATGTGGGGCGGCATTGAATGAGGTGGTACATGAATATCATACGTTATGGATTCAGGCAGGTGCCTATTTCGTACTGGCCCTCGTGATATATCGTTTTCAAATTATCCGTAGCCGGAAAATGATTATAAAGCAGCATAGGTATATGAAGATGAAGCAGACTTTTTAATGGTATTCCTCTTGTGGCTTCTCTTGTCGTCCTCTTAAGAGGTTGGTAAAAGAAGATAAGAAGGTTTTATGACTCCGTTTTGATGATTTTAACGTTATTATGTTAGAATCCACCGAATATAGTTTTACTTTTGTAGAAATTCTCAAAGCAAACTTAATTTTTTAGTACTATGCAGAACAGACGTGAGTTTTTAAAGCGGGCTTCGTTAATGCTCGCAGGGGGGATGGTGATGCCTCAGTTGTTAACTTCTTGTGCCGGTAAAGCCTCAGCTTCCGAGTCCTCCAAGTATATCGGGCTTCAGCTATATTCTTTAAGAGACCTTGTAAAAGAAGAAGGAATCCAGAAGGTATTGGAAACGGCTTCGAAAATGGGCTATAAGAATCTTGAAACAGCTAGCTATGACAATGGCAAGATCTATGGTTTGGCTCCTGCTGAGTTCAAGAAGATGGTGAATGATTTGGGCATGAAATGTACGAGCGCTCACTTAGGACAAGCTTTCACAAAGGAAAAAGAAGCTGAAGTGATGAGTTGGTGGGATCAGGCTATCGATGCCCACAATGAATTAGGTGTCAAATACATGGTTCAGCCGTGGATGCCGGTTACCGACCAGACGACTTTGGACGATTTGAAGATGTATTGCGACTATTTCAATACCGTTGGCTACAAGACGGCAGCCGCCAGCATCGCATTCGGTTACCATAACCATGCTTTTGAATTCCGTAAAATCGAAGATCAATTGATCTACGACTTCTTGTTAGATAATGTAAGTCCGAATCATGTATTTTTTGAAATGGATGTGTATTGGGTACAGGAAGGCGGTGGTGATCCGGTTGCTTACCTGAAGAACCGTCCGAGCCAGTTCAAGGCTGTCCATATCAAAGACGAAAAGGAAATCGGCGCCAGTGGTAAGATGAACTTCAAACCTATTTTTGACCAGATGTACGCAAATAATATCAAAGATTGGTATGTTGAAGTCGAACAGTATACCCAAAATGATCCGGTTGCCAGCGTCCAGCAGAGCTATGATTATCTGAACAAGGCGGATTATGTGAAGTAAGACGTTTTTGTATAAGTTTTTTAGGCACAGGTTACATCAATTGTAATCCGTGCCTAATTTATTTAAGAGATCTTGATTGCATTCATAAGGTTGTCCCAATCCTTCGCCAAAGCCGTCATGTCCGGATAAAGTAGGTCGGCGCCAGCATCGAGTAAAATTCGGTCGTCCAAAGGACCAGTATTGACTGCTATCGTGAAGATCCCTGCAGCTACTCCCGCTTGTATGCCCATCGGGGCATTCTCTACGACAAGAGCTTCATAGGGTTTGACTCCTGCCTTTTCCAATCCCATCAGATAAGGTTCGGGATGAGGTTTGCCTAACTTCACGTCAAAGGCCGTCACCATCTTTTCCCGTTTGAAATAGCCTGGGTAGGTATGTTCCAGCTTGTTGATTAAGCTGTGTTGTCCGGAACCGGTTACGACAAGTGTTTGCAAGCCGGAGGCTTTTACTTTTTTCAGTACTTCGACCGCTCCTTGCATTGCCTTTCCATCGTTATATTGATTGAACAAGATAGCTTTTTCTTCATAGATGGATTTCTTTTCCTCATCGGTCGCATCTCGCAGGAAAGTCTTTTGATACAATTCGTTGATCGTGCTTTCACCCGTCCGGCCTTCATACAGGTAGAATAGTTCCGGGGTGGAGATCAACTGGTGGTGGGTAGCCGTTTCGTACCAGGCACGGGCATGAAAACGCATGGAATCGTAAAGGACACCATCCATATCGAAAAGTACGGCCTTGGGAGAAAATGAAACTTGTCGCTGTTTTTGCAGATATTGGGTGATTGCTTCTTGAATCATTTTTAATTACTTGCTAATAGATATTTTTCAGGCACGATCCTTTTGAAGGAGAGTCGTGCCTGAAAAATTTTTATATTATGTGATTGTTGGCTACAACCGTGCGCGGATCGCTTCGCTTTCCTTTTCGTAACCCGGTTTGTTCAGCAGGGCAAACATGTTCTTTTTATAGGCTTCTACACCTGGCTGGTCGAACGGATTTACTCCCAACATGTAACCGCTGATGCCGCAGGCTCTTTCAAAGAAGTAGAATAGCTGGCCGATGTAGTAAGGGCTTACTTCCGGCATTGTGATCTTCAAGTTAGGAACACCGCCGTCCACGTGAGCCAATTGAGTACCTAATTCTGCCATCTTGTTCACTTCGTCCACACGTTTGCCGGCGAGGAAGTTCAAACCGTCCAGATTTGCTTCGTCGGTTGGGACGACTACTTTGTGGTTCGGCTCTTCAACAGAAATAACAGTTTCGAAGATCGTGCGTTCACCATCCTGAATCCACTGGCCCATAGAGTGCAGATCGGTTGTCAGATCGACGGAAGCAGGGAAAATACCCTTACCGTCCTTGCCTTCGCTTTCACCGTACAACTGTTTCCACCATTCGGCGATGTAGTGGAGTTTTGGATGGAAGTTGGCGAGGATTTCAACCTTCTTGCCGTTCTTATATAATTCGTTACGGGTAGCAGCATAGATTTCTGCCATATTTTCAGCAAAAGGAACGCTTACGTCTGTTGCTTTTTCCATCGAAATAGCTCCGGCAACCAAATCGCGGATGCTGATACCGGCAACGGCAATAGGTAACAAACCAACTGGAGTCAGTACGGAGAAACGACCGCCGACGTTGTCGGGAATAATGAATGTCTTATAGCCTTCCTGGTCAGCCAGCGTGCGGAGAGCGCCTCTTTTGGCGTCCGTGATGGCGACGATACGGTGTTTGGCTTCTTCTTTGCCGACTGCGTCTTCCAGTTGCTTTTTCAGCATGCGGAAAGCTAAGGCCGGTTCGGTAGTCGTACCGGATTTGGAGATATTGATCAGACCGAACTGTTTGCCTTTCAGGATTTCGCAAAGTTCATACAAGTAATCTTCGCCGATATTGTGTCCGGCATATACTAAAACCGGATTTTTACGGTTCGTATGTAACCAGTCGAAGCTATTGTTTAATGCTTCTACCACTGCTTTTGTTCCTAAATAGCTGCCGCCGATACCGATGGCGACAACAACTTCACATTTGGAACGAAGT
>OHKT01000647.1_pt1 | contig 11193 bp, 12 predicted proteins | sample 1568871 | NCBI WGS metagenome assembly OHKT01 (sample SAMEA3879558, study PRJEB24766) | human gut metagenome | biome: human-associated habitat; feature: feces | place: USA | collected 1985/1987
GAGCGAGAAGTCGTAAGCCTGCTGCACATCCAGCTCACGAGTACAAGCAGATAGACAAAATAGGGCGAGGGCAACCCCTCCCACAGCCCATATCGTATTCACTAGGAACTTTTTCATTGTTGATGGTAGTTAGATATTGAACTTGAGTCCTGCTGAGATAGCAGGACGAAAACGATGCAGGTCAGAGCCAAAGAGCAGTCGCCCTTGAGCTTTGAGGACGAAGAGCAGATTGTCTGTTAGGAACAGTTCCACCGAGCCATGTATCGCCCCACCATAAGTAAAGCGAGACCGATCAAGGAGTGTAGCCCCATCGGGGAGCAACCGTTTATCATCGTTCAGCTCTTCATAACCGCAGAGAGCGGATAACCCCAAGTAGCCAAAGACATTCTTCCCCCTATCTGAGAGTATCGGGTGCATATAGCCGAAAAGCAGGAGCGCATCACGCAGTGGAACATTGTAAGAGCGATAAGTCAACCCTTGCTGCTCATATTCCGCCAAGAGAAAAGCGTAGTTCGCCCGCTTGAAGTAGTGTGCGAACGCTAGACCTACCCCAAAGCTCTCCTTTGCGAATAGTTTCTCCCCCTTGATAATCGGCATAGAGCCGACCAACTCAACGCTATTTTGCCTAGGGATTAGTCGCTGTGCGTACGATGGTGTAACAGCAACCATAGCCACCATCACGCAGACCATCATAGATAACCATCTCTTCATCACCACTTCAGTTTAAGGTTATCAATCTTCTTAGTGAGCAAAAGGTCTTCAGGCTCCACATAGAAAGTGAGCGTGCGACTCCCGTTTCGCTCGTAGAGCGTCACTTCAAGCTGCTTATCCTCTGATAGTGTGAACTGCTCCAAGGCAAAGACTATTCTCTCAGAGCGTCCCGCTCCAATCCACATCACCTGATGAAAAGCACGTAGTGGCTGTAGTATTCGCTCCTGTATAGCTGTATGCTTCGCAACCTTCTTGTCCACCACCTTGAACGTAATGAAGTCCACCGCATACGGCATATTAGACTCATTATCCATACGGACATGGAAGTAAAGCAACCCATTGTGGGCATATAAGCCACGAAGAAGGAAGCGCATCCCGAATTGCTTCGCCCCAACATACTTGATAATTCGCTTATCATTTTGGTAAATGCTCTTCATAATCAGCTTAACCAATATGGGCGACTCACTTCCCAGCTCTTTGAAGTAGATGTCCGCACGATTGCTCGGCAGTCTTCCCTCCGTAGGAGATAGAAAGTCCTTCATCTCTATGCTGAGCTTCTCTGGTTCATCCGCATACTTCACATTGTATGCGTAGAATGAACCATCCTCACAGATGACACTCATATTGGTCTCCGTTTCAAAGTCCTTCACCGAAGCCTTTACACGTAGTACGTTCTCTGCATCCTCCGCCTTCCCTGCGATGATATTCTGCGAACCTAAGTCTACATACCGAATGGCAGAAGGGAAGATAAGATGCACGGTCTTGTCAAAGGTAACGTCAAGACCATACGGCAGTACGACACGCCCCGTTGGTATGGCACGGCTCATACCTTGAAAGAGCTCTCCCGAAGCAAGCGGACGGCTCGGTGTCAGACCATCATTGTTTTCCTGTGCTGTGGCTGTTGCTCCCACCATGGCAAGCATAGCCATTGATAAAATAATTTTCTTCATTGTTCCTTTTTTATTTGATGTTATTTTTTACTTATCATTTTCGATTGTTTTATTTGGACTGAACCAAGAAAAGGCGGTAGCCGCCTTTGAGCGTTACCTTGACAGTGCGCAGCTTCTTCTGAAGCAACTGACTTGCACCCTGCATCACCCCACGGGCAGCCTCGGAGATAATCTGGTCCTTGGCAGAGGAAGCGAACGTAAAGGATGTTCCCATTGAACCGCCGATATTCGCTCCGACCTCCTTGAGCGCATTTACGTCCTCTGAACCGGGGATATACACACCCTCCTGTCCGTCTGTATCGTATGCCGAGAGTTTGACGGCTATGATATGTCCGTCCACCTCAATGCTTTTGATAAGCAGGTGCATACGGTTACCCTCTATCTTGGCAACGGCTATGAGTCGGCTCTGTCGTGGAATGTGCAGCCCCTGTACCTTAGCACTTTCAAGCAGACGGAGTACGACATTGTCACCCTCCTTAAGAACAGTAGTCCTGTCCACTACTACTTTCAGTGTATTGCGCATTGTAGGTACAGCCGTGCTTGCGAGCGAATGAAACCCCATATTTCGAGCCTTCTTGCCGTATTCCTCCATAAAGTACACATCGCTCATAGGCTGATCAAGTGAAGATACTATCTGCCTGTGCTCCGGCAGAACTTCCATTGCAGGCTTTTCATTCTGCATGGTCTTGCCCTTAGCGGCTTCAGAGCCGCCTGCAGTTCCTTCCGTCTTCTCCTTTCCTGCCGTCAGACCATTATTGAAGGTAGGTGGAGTTGATGCTTTAGGAAGATACTTCGCTGCCATCTGATAGCTCTTTTCCATCAAGGCAAGCTGCCGTTTCTCCTCATTGTCCTCCCTGCTGTCTTTGGCAGAGAGTTCCTTTTTAAGGTTATCTATCTCTGAGCGCAGGGCTTCACGCTCCTGCTCGTGTGGGTCGGGAGCGTAAAAAGAGTTCAAGAGCCGATTGTTCTCCTCATAGCGATGCATGGAGCTTTCTATCTTTGCCGTAGAAGCAGCTGTCTCTGCACGCTGCGCATCCGATGGAGCTGTATTCTCTGCAAAGTAATCGGACAGCCGTCCCATTTCCTCGCGGGTCTGTTCCTCCTCGTGCGCCTTGTCGCCCAATTCGTAGGCTTTTAGCTTGTTCTCGGTGAGCTTTTCTGTCGTTGCCTGCGGGATGCTGTCATTGAGTCCCTGCTCCGCTGCAGTCTTATCCTTACCCGAAGGTGCGAAGATAAACCACATCGAGAGGGCAAACAGCAGCCCTAATCCTCCGAAGACCAAGCCTTTCTTCATTTGTTCTTTCTGTTTATTATCCATTTTCCTTGATTGTTTGATGATGTTGTAGGTAAAAATTGCCGTGTAACTCATGTAAAGTGCTGTCCGTCCGTATGGGACTGTCCGTCAGCTTTCCCGTGGGGATGGGTAGTTTCTCCTTCTTTGGAGGAAGGAAGAACTGCGCTATCATCCAAAGCGAGCAGAGCAGATAGATGAAACTCAGCCCATAGACGATTTCCTTTCTCTGCCTTATCGTGAGCCGTTCACACCGATGGCGGAGCCACAGGTGAAAGCGCAGATAGTGACGTGAGAGTAAAAAGTTTCTTTTCCTTGCCATAGCCTTATCGTTTATAAGTCTGTATGTCCCTGTTCTCCTTGACGAGGAAGTTCTCCATCAGGAAGCCTTGCGGGTTGTTGTCCGAACGGACAGAGTTCTGCAGCGTGCAGGTCGTAACAAGACTGCGCTCTGTAACGTTGCTCTGACGGACGATAAACTCCCGTGCATAAGTCGTTACCGTATAAGGGTAAGTATTGAAGTTGCAGTGGATAGAGTCCACCTCTATGCGCTGATTGACATTGCCCGATATGGTACGGTTATAATAGCCCTTCTCTGCCAAGTCCTTGTAATAGTTGAAAGCCGACTTGTCACACAGTACGAAGGCACGTTCCATGTTCTTCTCAATGGCATCCTTGTCAGGCGCAATGGTGAAGAACAGCTCATGGAAGCGACGTACATGCTCCCTTGCCTCTACGGGACGATTACGACTTGCATCCTGACTGAGGGCAAGCATGAGCGACTTTCCCTGGTCAAGCACATAGATTTTCTCCCGCTGCTCCTTAGCGAAACTGTACGAGGCATAGAGGGCATAACCACTTACTGCCACGCAGACGATGGCAAAGACAAAGGCGTAGAGCCTTATCTGTCTGAATGAGGTCTCGATATTACCAAGTGATTTGAATTCCATTTCTTTTTCCTTTTATAGCTGTTGATTAATTAAGCATAGTTGCTTGATTTCTATTTTCCTTTGAGCAGCGCACCCTTGATACGTCCACCGACATTGCCGATAACCGACCCGGCACCTGCTGCGGCATATCGTCCGCCCGTGTAGGCACTTTGTGCACCGCGCTGTGCAGCTTGATTGACATTGCGACCATAAGAGCCGATACCGCCTCCCGCTTCGATAATCCAGCCAGCCACGGTAGGTACACAGAAGTAGCCCACGATGCCGATGAGGAAGAAGACGATATAGTACCACGTCCCCGCGTCGGGCAGGTAGTTGGGGTCGCTGAGCGCTTCGATATCCTTCTCTATCATCAGCACCTGTATTTTCGTAAGCAGTGCCGTAAGAATAGAGCTGACAGGCAGCCACAGGTAGACCGATATATAGCGTGAGAACCATGCCGTAAGTGAACCTGCAAGACCGTCCCATACGGCTATGCCGAAGACTATCGGACCGAGAATGGCAAGAACGATGAGTATGAAGGTGCGCAGCGTGTCGATGATAAGCCCTGCAGCATGGAATAGGAGTTCTAAGAGGTCGTGTACCATCTTCATAATCCATTGCTTGGTCTGATAGGCAGCACGTTCGGCATACATACCCGCTATCGTCACAGCATCTTCAGGTCCGATGATGCCCATTTCTTCTATCTTCTCATCGAACTTCTCGTTGGAAACAAGATAGGCAGTTTCAGGATTCCTAAGGTAGGCTTCCTCCTGCAACTTATCCCGCTTGGCAGTAAGCTCGGCAAGGTTTCCCTCCTGCTGGTGTACCATCATCTCCGTTCCCTGCACTACAGGCGAGAGAACGGCATTCATCGTACCCAGTACGACTGTCGGGAAGAACATGATGCAAAAGCCCAGCACGAAGGGACGGAGAAGCGGAAAGACATCTATCGCCTCGGCACGGGCAATGGAAGCCCATACCCGAAGAGCAATGTAAAAGAGTGCACCCAAGCCCGCAATACCCTTGGCAATGCCCGTCATCTGGGCACAGAGCGGCATCATCTCATCATAGGTGGAGCGGAGCAGCTCATGTAAACTGGCAAAATCCATAAGCAAAAGTTTTTTATGAAAGTTCTTTTTTATTCTGTGGATTTACCAATACCTGCTTGCCGTATTACCATAGAGCGCCTTGACAGAAGCAAGGTTGTTCTTTTCCCTTGCACGCACGTAGCTTACGGAAATATTTTTCCTTGTGTAGTATGATACGAGCGAGCGGTTTTCCCTAAGCGTGGTATAAATGCGGTCGATGGCCTGCATTCGCTCGTGGTCGTTCATCGAGAAGACATTACTCTTAACAATGGACTTTAGTTCCTTGAGACTCTCACCGCTCTGCTCCAGAAGCTTGGCATAGCCCGAAGCCATCGCAGCGAGTTCCGAAGGGCGGAAGTTCTTGTCCGAGAGCATCTTCTTATACGAGGTGACGTAAATCTCCGAGATATCGCCCACCATCAGGATGCACTCCTTGACTTTGTAGGCATCGCCGATGAGGTTGTTCACCTTCTTCAGCGCATCGTAATACTTCTTGGTGTCGTTGTAGAGTTTCTCCACTTCCTTGAACCCGTCCAAGGTGTTCTTCACCGTCTTGGAGGCGGTGGCAATCTCCTTGACCGAATTGACGATGTTGCCCGCGAAGTTACCGGGATCGGTTACTACCCACTGTGCGTGGGCTTTTCCGCTGAATAAAAGGACGGTGCCCATCAGTAGCATTAAAATTCTTGTTTTCATTGTTCTTTTTGTTTATGATGTGAATACTATGTTTGTCTGAATGTCCACTAAGGGATGTCTATTCAACTTGCTGTTATAGGGATAAGTTGGACAAGTTAGTCCAAGTATTTGGACACGACTGTCTAATTGATTGGACACGTTTGTCCAATTGCTTATCCACGTTTGGAGCATTATTTGTTTACGTTTGGCTAAACCAATACATCCTTTATATGTCTTGTCCGATTAACGATTCCGCGCAACCCGTTTCTCTTGTGCAAGCTGACGAATAGCCGTTTCGATGTCCCCACCGAGCTGTGCAGCCCTGTTCATCACCTCCACCTTCTCGGTTTCCTCCGTGGTGTAGGTCAGATATTCCTCCATGCTCACTTCCGTAGCATAGACAGCACTCTGCATACCGCCCAGCCCTATCCACACCTCCTTGTAGAGTCGGTTCGGGTCATTGTTCTGGTTGATGGAGAGAATCTGGCTCTTTTCCTTTTCCGAAAGACCGAGCATCGCCTGTATGCCGTCGAACTTGGTCATGTACTTGCGCTGGTCAAGCAGTATCTTGCAGTCGGAGTTGTTGATGATGCTCTCCTTGACAATGGGTGATTGGATGATGTCGTCCACCTCCTGCGTTACGACAATGGCTTCCCCGAAATACTTTCTGACGGTCTTATACAAATACTTGATGTAGTCCGCCATGTTTGCCGAAGCAATCGCCTTCCACGCTTCCTCAATGAGTATCATCTTGCGGATACCCTTTAATCGGCGCATCTTGTTGATGAAAGCTTCCATGATGATAATCGTTACCACAGGAAAGAGGTCTTTGTTGTCCTTCACTTGGTCAATTTCAAAGACGATGAAGCGTTTGGAGAGCAGATCGATGTTCTTGTCCGAGTTCAGCAGGAAATCATATCGACCACCTTTGTAGTATTGCTTCAATGTAGTTAGGAGGTTGTTGATATTGAAGTCCGAGAGCGTTACCTTGATATCACGCTTTTCCATATCCTTGCGGTACACGTCCCGCAGATACTCATAGAAGGTGTTGAAACAGGGCGTAACGCTGTGGTCAGCACATATCAGCTCGATATAGGAGTTTACGGCAGAACCAAGTTCGCCTGCCTCGGTCTTAGTGATATGCTCATCGGCACTCTTCCAAAGTGTAAGCAGCAGCGTGCAGATACTCTCCCTTTTCTCTACATCGAAGAAGTAATCATCCGTATAAAAAGGGTTGAAAGATATAGGGCTTTCATTGGTATAGGTGAAATATACCCCGTCCTCACCCTTGGTCTTTCGGTGGATAAGTTCACACAATCCTTGATATGAGTTTCCGGTATCGACCAAGAGGACGTGTGCTCCCTGCTCGTAATACTGACGTACCATGTGGTTGGTGAAGAAAGACTTGCCACTGCCCGAAGGACCCAAGATAAATTTGTTACGGTTTGTGATGACTCCCTTTTTCATCGGTAAGTCCGATATGTCCAGATGAACAGGCTTTCCCGATAGGCGGTCTGCCATCTTGATACCGAAGGGTGATAGCGAGTCCTTATAGTTCGTCTCTGCCGTAAAGAAGCAGAGGGCAGGCTCGATAAAAGTATAGAATGATTCTTCTGCAGGAAAGTCTGCCGCATTGCCGGGTATGCCTGCCCAGTAGAGCGTTGCCGCATCAATGGTATTGTGGCGAGGGTGGCATTCCATAAGAGCAAGTGCAGAGCCCACGTCATTCTTGATCTGGCGAAGTTCTTCCTTATCGCTGCTCCATGCCAGTACGTTGAAGTGGGCACGGATGGAGGTCAGTCCCTGTGAATGGGCAATATTGAGATACTCTTGTATCCATTCCTCATTGATTTGGTTGCTACGGCTGTAGCGTGCCAACGAGTGCATGTTTCTTGCCTGCTTCTCGAATCGTTCCAAGTTGGCATCGCTGTCCTCGATGAAGAGGTACTGGTTATAGATATGGTTGCAGGGCAACATCAGTCCTACGGGCGAGGCAAAGGAAAGACGGCAGTCGCTTCTGTCGGTGGATAGCCGTTCATATCGGCTGTCCGTGCTGACCGTTGTCGGCAGGTCATCCGTGTCGGAGAGTGTGTGTAGACAAAGCATATTGTCGCCCACACGCACAAGGTCTGCGCCCAGACGGATGTCCTCCAAAGACGCATGCCCTTCTTCAGATAAAGAGAAATACCTGTCGAGCAGTCCGCCCTTTTCATTTGTGCCAACTAACTCTTCTTCTGTCATGCGGACAATCCTTAGCAGCTCGGTATCATTGATGATACGCTCGAACTGGTCTACTGCTTCCATGAACTTCATCACCTCATCTTTGTTGGTAATCTCCTTGGGCAGCAGGTGTCCACGGCAGAGTGAAGAGAAATTGCTCTGTTGTGCCATACGCTGCTTGTTGGTCTTGGTAAGGAAGAGATAGACTGAGTGGTGGAGATACGGACGCTCATTGAAGTGCCGCTCAGAGGAACGGGCAAGGAAGCTCAGTCCACCATCGGAGAGCTTTCCTTGATAGTCCTCCTTAATGAACCAGTCCTGCTTGTGTACGATGCTGTAATTGGGTAGCACTTTTATAGCCTTATGCCAGGCAGAGTGCATTGCCTCGTATTCTGTAGAAGTGACGGTAAAGAGTTCGGGCAGCTTCACACGGAAAGCCACCGTGATGTCAGCATCCTTGCTCACCAGACAGCCCTGCTCTACGGAGAGCAGCGGGAACTTCGATTCCAAGGTTGTTATCTTGCTTTTATTTCTCATTTCTTCGCTTTCTTTGGTTGAAGGTTACGGATAAGGTGGCAGACCGTACGGCGGTTCACAAGGTAGCGTGGGTGCATACGCACTGCTCCCTTTTTCATCAGCCCGTATTGCCCGTACTTTCTATTCATGGTGAACGTTTGCCACACCACTATGGTGGCACCCACTACGCCTATGATGAGACAGGCTATCTGACTGATGCCGCAGAGATAGAGAATGACCACGAGAATGAAGACTGCCAGCAAGCCTCCTGCAAAGAGGAAGAGATACTGTGCCTTCAAGCCCTTGAACTCTACCGTCCGGCCTACACCCTTGTTGATTTCAAATGCAGCCATCGCCTTACAGGAAGAAACTTCTCAGGATAGTGGCAGCCACGATGAGGAAGATACACGCACCGAACCAAGAGGCTGCGGTCTTGCTCGTATCGGGGTCACCACTTGAGAACTTGTTATAGACTTTTATTCCTCCAATCAACCCCACTACTGCCCCTACAGCATAAATGAGCTTCGTGCCGGGATCGAAGTAGGAGGTTACCATTTTTGTAGCTTCATTGATTCCGGCAATGCCGTTGCCCTGTGCATACGCTCCTATGGCAGTAGCCGTCAGCAGGAACAGCATTGTGATTTTCTTTTTGTTGTTCATTGTTCTTTTTATTTTATGTTGTTAAATGAATTATTTTCTTTTGGATAGAGGTGGTAAGGGGTGGCTCGGTTTTATCGTATGACTGATATTGGTTGATTGTTTTACTTTTGAGCCACCCCTAGATCACTGTACAATATGAACAAAAACAATAGTCTTACAGATAGTATGACAGTGGACGCTCGTCATCTTCCGTAACATCGTTGTTGCAGCTCTCTACGTTTGAGTCTGTTTCAGAATCAGGAGAAGAGCTTATATTACTTTCCTCTAATTCCGCTTCTTCCGCCTTGCGAATAGCAGCAAGCAGTTTTTGATGGTCTTTCTCCTGCTTAAGCGTTGCCTCCTTAATGTAGTCCATTAGCTGTGTGCCCCGTATCGCCTGCAGTGTTTCGTGAACGTCAGTTTCGCTTTCCTCATCAAGTGCATCGTCATTCTTGTGCCAGCCGTTTATACGGGACAAGTCCCTTGTAAGAATAGCGGACGGTGAAACTTCTGGTAAAGAATCGTCTGCAATTTGCAGTTCCTCACGGATGATAGTGTCTTCGTCAGATTCGTCCATTGTGTAGTCAATCTGCATTTCATTGACATCTTCTGTACTTTCCGCTTCCTTTATTTCTTCGGACACAGCTGAGTTTTTCTCTGCAAAGGTATTTGGATTATCAGCTGATTTTTCTTTTGATGAAGTATCGGGAACATCAGGGATTTTTTGAGAATTTGTCGTAATCTCTTTTGAAATTTCGTCATAGCGTTCCCTATATGACTTACTTTTACCGACAAGTATTTGCCGTGCCTGCTCAAGCTGGTCTTGCGTAACAGAAGAAGTACTCTGCTTTTGTTTCTGCTTGTTTTTCTTTTTACTTTCTTCTTCCACTTTTTGGCGCACAGTGTGTAACTGCTGCCAAAGAAAGAGTATTCCTACGAGCAACCATACCACTGTAAGAATCAGGAGTATGTTGAATAATATTGTTTGCATAATGGTGATGTTTGTTTGTCAATTATTCTATGTTCAAAAGTCTATTGCCACCTTGCGTCGATGTTTTGCTGTAGCATTATTGAGTAGTTGTAGTGTACTGAATAAGTTGACACTTTCTCAATCACAAAGGAGTAAAAATTTATGTCTCATTACAATGAATCAGAGAAAATACTGTTATTACATCAGTATGTAACAAGTGGCTTAACCTTGCATGAGTTCTCTTCTCGTCACGGTATCCCTTTAAGCACTTTCCATCGTATTTATACCGAATATGGCTCACCCGACGTCTCGTCAGTAGCATATCTTATGAAAAAAGAAGATATCCCCGATACACTCGAAGCACTCCAAGCGCAGCTATTACGCGAGCGCAAGGCTCATGAAAAAGAGATCAAACGTCTTGAAAAAGAATTGGCCGTTGAAAAACTTTATGGTTTGGCCAACAAGACGATGATCGACCTTGCCGAGAAGAAATACAACATCCGTATACGAAAAAACTCCGCTGCCAAGTAATCAAGGCCTTGTCGCAGGGAAAAGAAAGACAGGAACTAGTAAGTCATCCTGTCAGTTTACTCTGCGGTTATCTTGGCATAAGCAGACAAGGATATTATCGCCATGTGGATCGTTCTTTGGAGTTGGACGTCCTGCGCAGCAGCATCGTGTTCTATGCGCAGGAGCTTCGCAGCTCTTTACCCAAGGCCGGCATACGCATCCTTTACGAGCTATGCCGTCGCAAATATGCAGATAAGTTTACCATCGGGCGCGACCAATGCTATGAGCTCTTCCGCTCCAATGGTCTGTGCCTTCGCCGTCGCAAACGCCCAAGGACGACCAACTCCAATCACCACTACCACATCTATGAAGACCTTCTCAACACAACGCCCAAGCTACATCCCGCCCGCTTCGGCGAGCTGTGCGTTACGGATATCACCTACGTGGCAACCTCTTCAGGTTGGGCCTATCTCTCCTTAGTAACCGATGCCGCTTCACGTCTGATCGTGGGTTGGTGCCTGCATCCGACCCTTGAGAGACAAGGTCCGATGAAAGCCCTCTCTATGGCCATCGATTTCTACAGAAAGTATAATGTCGAACTCTCGCAACTCATACACCACTCCGACCGCGGCGTGCAATACTGCTGCAATGAGTACGTCGACAAACTCAAATCTCTTGGAATACAAATAAGTAT
>OHKT01000651.1_pt1 | contig 11084 bp, 10 predicted proteins | sample 1568871 | NCBI WGS metagenome assembly OHKT01 (sample SAMEA3879558, study PRJEB24766) | human gut metagenome | biome: human-associated habitat; feature: feces | place: USA | collected 1985/1987
ATCTGGTCATATGTTCTCTGTATAAAAGAACTGTAAACACCGTAAACAGGTTTAGCGCCGTTTTTTGCCATACCCGAAGCAAGAGCTACTGCGTGCTCCTCGGCAATACCTACATCAATAAACTGCTTGCCTGCAATGTCACGCTTGTCCTTTGTAAAGCCTGCAACTGTAGGTGTGCCCGAAGTAATAACAGCAACGCTTTTATCGTTCTTCATCTTATCAAGAAGATAATTTACCGTAATATCGTCATAGCTTTCGCCGTCAAATTCAAATTTAGATCTGCCTGTTTCAATGTCAAACGGCATACACCAGTGCCAATTCTCTTTGTCCTTTTCGGCAGGAGCATAACCCTTACCCTTTTGTGTGCAAATATGAACGACTACAGGGTGGTCAATGTCTTTTACGCTTTCAAAAGCTGAAATAAGCTGTTCAATATCGTTGCCGTCCTTGACAAATACATAGTCAAGTCCCATTGCCTTAAAGAGGTTACATTCGGCTTTACCGTCCGTATCTCTTAAAAGTTTGAGATTTTTATAAAGTCCGCCGTGATTTTCGGCGATAGACATATCGTTATCGTTTACAACGATAATAAAGTTGCCGTCAAACTCGCCTGCATAATCAAGACCCTCAAGAGCCTCACCGCCGCTTAACGAACCGTCGCCGATTACGGCAATTACATTTTCCTTGCCGCCGTTTAAATCTCTTGCCTTTGCAAGACCCGACGCAAGGCTGACAGATGTTGAGGTGTGACCGATATTAAAAAAATCGTGCTCGCTTTCGTCAGGATTTGCATAGCCTGAAACATCGTCATACTTATCTTCAAAAATGAATGCGTCTTTTCTGCCTGTAAGAATTTTGTGGCAGTAACTCTGATGCGATACATCAAAGACAAACTTGTCAACAGGTGAATTAAACACATAATGCAATGCTATAATAGCCTCCGCCATACCGAGGTTAGGGCCGAAGTGTCCGCCGTGGATACTTAACTTTTTTATGAGGACTGTACGCATTTCCTGTGCAAGCTGTTTCATTTCTTCCGTATTGAGTGCTTTTACATCTTGAGGTGAATTAATTTTTTCAATATACATAATAACATCTCCTGCAAATTTTATAAAGATATTATAACTGTTAAAGCTGACTTTAAGTCAATAGTTTTTTTAAATTTTTTGCAAAAAATTTGCAGATGCCGCTTAAATCGACATCTGCAAATAAAATTATGAAATTGAAATTACATTGTATCCCTGGTCTTCGACAGTTTTCTTGAGTACATCGTTTGAAACTTCTGCGGTAAGTGTTACAACAGCTGTGCCTTTTTCGTGGCTTACTTCTGCCTGACTTACCTGTGCAAGTCCCTCAAGACTTTGTTTTACTCTGCCCTCGCAGTGTGAACACATCATACCGTCAATTTTCATTGTCTTTGTCATAGCATTATCATCCTTTTTTGATTTATATTTTATTTTTCTGTCTTTCTTTGGATTTGTAATGTCAAAGAAATTCAGCCTTAGAGCATTGGTTACAACGCAGAAACTCGACAGGCTCATTGCCGCTGCACCGAACATCGGATTAAGCTGCCAGCCGAGCAACGGAATCCAAACGCCTGCCGCAAGCGGAATACCGATAACATTATAGATAAATGCCCAGAAAAGATTTTCGTGGATATTTCTTAATGTTTTGCGGCTAAGTCTTACCGCTGCGGGAACATCCGTAAGTTTGCTCTTCATAAAAACAACATCGGCGGCATCAATTGCAATGTCCGTACCCGAACCGATTGCCATACCAATATCCGCTCTTGTAAGCGCAGGTGCGTCATTTATACCGTCGCCGACCATAAGAACCTTGCCCTGCTTTTTGAGTTCGGCAACAACTTTTTCTTTACCGTCAGGCATAACGCCTGCAATAACTTCGTCAACACCTGCAAGTTTTCCTACAGCCTTAGCTGTTCTCTCATTGTCGCCCGTGAGCATTACAACCTTAATGCCCATATTTTGTAATTGTTTAATAGCCTTCGGACTTTCTTCTTTTATTACATCGGCAACGGCTATTATTCCCAAAAGCTTGTTATCGAGCATAAAGAACAGCGGTGTTTTGCCCTCTTCGGAAAGTTTGTCGGCTTTGCTTAATATATCGTTTGAAATACCGATAATTGAAGAAATATATTTCTTACTGCCGCCGATAATCCTTTTATCGTTGTATTCGGCAGACAATCCGCTACCCGATTCAGCCTTAAAATCTGTAACTTCATACGGATTTAAAGAAAGTTCCTCCGCTTTTACGATTATCGCTTTTGCAAGCGGATGTTCGCTTTTGGCTTCGATTGAATATGCATATTTTAAAAGTTCATTTTCTGTGATTTCAAACGGAATAATATCGGTAACCTTTGGTTCGCCCTTAGTGATTGTACCTGTCTTGTCAAGTACGGCAATTTGAGTTTTGCCTGCCTCTTCAAGAGATGCTGCGGTTTTAAAGAGAATACCTTTTCTTGCGCCCATACCGTTGCCTACCATAATTGCAACAGGTGTGGCAAGTCCCAATGCGCAAGGACAGCTGATTACAAGAACAGATATACCCCTTGCAAGCGCATAGCCGACAGTTTGACCGCACAAAAGCCAAACCGCAATGGTAATAAGGGCTATCACGATTACTGCAGGAACGAATACACCCGAAACCTTATCGGCAATTTTAGCTACGGGAGCTTTGGTTGCCGCAGCGTCGCTTACCATTTTAATAATTTGAGAAAGCGCAGTGTCTTCTCCTACAGCCGTTGCACTGCATTTAATAAAGCCTGCTTTATTGATAGTACCTGCCGAAACAGTGTCACCGACAACTTTATCGACAGGAATACTCTCTCCTGTAAGAGCCGACTCGTCAACAGCTGTACTGCCGTCTGTGATTTCAGCGTCAACAGGAATACTCTCACCCGGACGAACAACGAATACATCGCCTTTTTTCACCTTATCAACAGTTACTTCGGTTTCTTTGCCGTCAATCAACAAGGTTGCTTTTTTAGGTGCAAGGTTCAAAAGTGCCTTGAGCGCATTTGTCGTCTTACCTTTTGAGTGAGCCTCAAGCATTTTGCCCACCGTAATCAGCGTAAGAATCATTGCCGCCGATTCAAAATAGAACTCGTGCATATAACTCATAACAAGTTCAGCATTGCCTTTTACCTGTGCATCGGTCATAGCAAAAAGTGCATATACACTGTACACAAACGATGCACCCGAGCCGAGGGCAACAAGCGTATCCATATTCGGCGAACGGTGAATCAGGCCTTTAAATCCGCTTATAAAAAATTTCCGGTTTATAACCATTATTATAACGCAGAGCAAAAGCTGCGCAAGTCCCATTGCGATATGATTGTCCGCAAAAAACGCAGGCAACGGCCAACCCCACATCATATGCCCCATTGAAATATACATCAGCACGACAAGAAAGCCGACAGAGGCAATCAGTCTGTGCATAAGTACAGGAGTGTCTTTATCTTTCAATTGATCGGTTTCGGCAGACTGTTTTTTCTCTGCGCCTGCCACACTCGCACCGTAACCCGCCTTTTCAACGGCTGCGATTATGCTCTCGTCACTTGCACTGCCCTCTACTCCCATAGAATTTGTAAGCAGGCTTACCGAGCAGGACTGTACGCCCTCAACCTTTGAAACCGCTTTTTCAACACGGGAACTGCAAGCAGCACAACTCATTCCCGTAACATTAAATTTTTTCATCAAAAGCACCTCATAAGCTTTTGCAAGGTTGCGACAAGGTCGTCAATTGTTTCGTCTTTACCGTTGCGAATATCCTCCGCCACACAGGTTTTGATATGATTTGCAAGCAGCTCTTTATTAAATGAATTGAGCGCCGCATTAACGGCAGAAACCTGAACCAGAATATCGGTGCAATAGGCATTTTTCTCAAGCATACCTTTAATACCCCTTATCTGCCCCTCTATGCGGTTAAGACGATTGATGAGAGCCTTGTACTCTTTCTCGCTTCTTTGCTTTGTTTTATTACTGTGACAATTTTCACATGCCATAAAATCAGTCCTTTATACTTTCATACCCCATAAGGGTATATTTATTATATACCCCCGTATGGTATATTGTCAATACTAAGATATTAATTCCAAAAATTTTATAGATATTTATAGATATACTTATAGCAAAAAGCATTATATTCACCTTAAAACCTGTCACATACTTTTTCGTACGAAATTCGTGCAAAATGAAATTTAAAATTCTCTTGATTTTTAAAAATAAATCTGTTATAATAATCTCATTGCGGATTAAACGATTAGTTCCGCCTCGGTTTGCTATGCCGTGTAAAAATTAAGAGCACCTATGCGGGTGTGGTGGAATTGGCAGACACGCAAGATTTAGGTTCTTGTGCTTACCGGTGTGCAGGTTCAAGTCCTGTCACCCGCACCAAACAACAAAGTGTATCAATACAACACAGTATTGATACACTTTGTTCTTATATTCAGCAAATGAACATCTTGTCTTTAATTATGTATAGTTTTGCAATTAATAACAAAACAGTCAGTCAAAGCAAAAACTTTAACTGACTGTTTGTGTTAAAACTACTTAAAAAGATAGAATACAAAATATGATAAAATAAATACAGCTAATGCAATTATTTTTTTATTTCTATCATTTCTAAACATTGCTATTTGTTCGTTCCCATTTAAGAAATTTACCTTTTTAAGTTTGCATATTCTTTTTACTGATTGTAGTATAGAGCCAACACCTAAATAAATTCCTAAAGCATAAGCTATATATTTAGTAAAAACAGTTACATTTAAACCTTGAAAAATATTCATATTTCGATAAAACTCATCAAAATCCATGAAATACTCAGTAATTAGGACAAATACAAATAATCCAATAAAAATAATAATTAATTTATTTTTATTAATATATTTACTTTTCTCCAAATCTTCCTCTGTTCGATTTATAACAATAGATGCTGATTGAATTACTGCAATAACAGCCAAAGCGCACATACCTAACAACATAGATATGCCTAAAAATATTAGTTGAGTTAAACTGTAAAAGTATTTAAATTCAGCCATATTAACATAACAAGAATAATAACAACAACTTACAACAAAAAAGGCATTTGAAGGTATAAAAATTAATGTTTTTCCTCTAATTATTTCTTTCAATTCCAAAACGGTAAATACAACAGAAGCAATTATAAATACCATTAAAACGAAAAAATCTATAACTCTGATACTACTTATATAACGATAAAAAGGAATATTAAAAAAGCTGTAGCTTAATGGGAATACCAATAATTTATGCTGTAAAATGCATCTTACTATGTTAATAATCGAACATAATAATATGATACCATGAACTGATAACATAGAAATTTGAATAATTTGTTTTTTAGTCATAATACAATTTTGAATCCTCATAATATATTTACCTCATAAAGCTAACTGTTTGGGTTAATTACTTAAATATTATAAAAATATTTTAGTGCATTCAACTCAATTTACGTTTTTACAATTATGCCAAGTCGTTGTCACACTGTTATTAAGTATGACAACGACTGATTTTTAAATTATGCTTTAGTCATCTGAATTACTTAAATCGGCATATGTAATAAACCACCAATGTTTAACTCTGGGTTTAGCCAAAGTTGCCTTAGAATAAGGAGCTTCTACAGTAATATCTTTAATAGGCTTTGCTTTATCCATATAATAATAGCAAACTGATTTTTCCTTTTCGTTAATTAATATTTTATCAACCGTTGTCGCATAAGTAAGTTCGTTATCATTTAATGTTGCCGTATGATTATCAGGAGTTGGTTGATCACGTACTACAACATCATAAAATGAAACATTCGCACTTTCGTTATACAATGCAATTACATCAAACCGTGCGTGTTTATATTGTAATTCTTGATACTTATCGCCTGATTGCAAACTGATAACATAGCTGTATCTGTCACCGATTTTCGTTATCGAATATATTTTATCTTGCCTTTCACTGCGTTCAACATAGAATATTGCATTATCACATTCAAATCGTTCATATTTTGAAACATCTTTACATATATAAGCGAATGCAGATTTTTCACTCGAAAAAGTTACAAAATACTTTTCAAACGGATAACTAAAAACTTGAAACAACAGAAAAAATAGCAACACAATAAGTATCCAATAAAAATAATATTGCTTTTTTATCTCTATCGGTTTTTTAGCAGTACGAGTATAAGCAGCGTTAGTATTAGTTTTACTGTTTGCAAATTTCTTTTTTAATTTAATCAGTATGTATATTGTCGGTAAAGTAAGCAATAAATTGCATAAAACAAATCGTATAATATAAAACATTAAAATGCCCCCGCACGTTGTGATTGTCCGAAATTGATGCAGGATTAAATATTATAAAACCGCATAATGTTCAGCAAAAAAACAGATCGTTTTCACTGTCAAGATAGCCTGTTTTTACTTTGATTATCTTATTAAAAGGATTATTGATGCCACTATTGAAGGTATAGGCATCCAAAGCGTGAATACACCCTAAATACCTATAATCCTTGGTTATTAATTAGTAATTATAGCCATTGCCCACATAAGAGGGGCAATAATTATGCATACACTTAAAACAAAATATATGATTCCTCTATAAATCATAACATTTATATAATCGTGAGAATTTAACTCAAGTTTAGCTTTTTCTTTAAATTCTTTACTTAGAAAATCATCTTTTAAAAAATTAATTATTAAATACATATATGTTAAAAGTAATGCAATCCCGTAATAAGCATTGATTTCTTCGTTAGAAAAAATTACTAAACACAGATTAGAAAAAAATGCAATAATAAAACTAATAATCAAACCAATATGTATTTTCCATAATTTTCGCATTTTTACTCTCCACCTTTATTATATGATTAATAGTAAATAGGACTAGGACATATATAATCCGGTCGACCACATGCACGGCAACATCTTACCTTAACATTTGTTTTTTGGGGTTTACAAGAAGTATTGCTTACATTATTACTGCCAAATTTAAAATCATTGTCGTTGAAATTGTAACTGATAATATTAAATGATCTCGGTCTTTGGACATGCAATTCAGCTCCAACTCCTACTCCACCGGAAAGAGAAACACCACTTAATGGCATAGTATGATTATCAACCCAAACAGCATCTAAACCTGCATACCAAGATGGTCCAAAAGTGCCTCCAAATTGAGTAGTTTGATTTTCTTCTAAATCTTTAATATTTTCAGCATCCCAAATACAAGAAACCGAACCACCGACACCAATAGATGCACCGCCAACAACATTTAAATATGAAGGGTTAGTAAAATCAGTATAACAAAATGTTTTTTGTAAAGCAACGTTGCCATCTCCATCAAATACAAGTGCCATACCATCACCATAGCCAAAAACGCATCCAAGATTTAAACTTAATGATACTGAAAAAACCACCATACCAGTAAAATCTAAATTCATAATCGGATTATTCCTGCAATACGCATTCATATTAGTATCAAGAATGTTATCGCCTGACTGGAAATAGCCGTCTGCGTTTACAAATCTGTGGGTAACAGGGTCGTAGTAGCGGCTCATAAGGTAGTATAAGCCTGATTCCGAATCGTAGTAATAGCTGCGATAGCGGAATGGGTTGAGGTTTGCAATGTGATTCGGGTCTGTGATTTCACTGTTATTTGAATTTGTTACTGTAAGTACATTACCCCAGACATCGTATTCATACTTTGCTACCATATTACCGTCGCCGTCATAGATTGAAGTAATGTCACCTCTCCAATTATGCGCATAGTAATATGTTACTGCATTGGTTGAAGAATTTGCCTTGTAGCTTACTGCATAGAGCTGACCGTTTGCATCATAACAATAGTCAAATACTTTTTCTCCTCTTGTTTCGTGCATAAGCTGACCGTTGAGGTATTCGTATGTGTATTCAACTCCGTTTACGGTTTTACTTGTTCTTACGCCGTTGCTGTCATACTTATAGCTGATACTGTCATTGCCGCTTTGTAGGGTTGTAAGCTTTCTGCCGTTGAGCCAAGTCATTTCCATACCGTCACGATATGAAAGCGGATTGCCTATTTCATCATAGGTTATTGTTTCTCCGTTGTAGCGTGTAAGCTTGTCGCCCCAGTTAAAAATATTATGTATCCTTTCAAAAAACACTTCACATTAATTTAAAGGAAATATTCTTAAATCTTTAAGACAATTTTTTGTTTTAGCGAAAACAATTAATTTTTCTATGCTCTAATTTCACATTTATTGCAATAAGCTTTTTGTAATATATTTTCTGTTGTATTAAAATTAGATCTAATAAAAATTAACATCACCAAATTACCAAAACAAAACATTAATATAGGAAGTAATATGGTTGAAGGATTATACAATAAAAAAATAATAAAAAACAATATACACAAGCAACTATATATTATCTGAAAAAACAATGTTACTGGTGATGGTTTTAGTTTTGCATAAACGATAGTTCCTTCATTATTACTTTTAAAACAGCCCACAACTTTTGTTCTTATCGGTTCTCTTGGACCAGATAGATTAAGTGTAATATCAAAACTATCATCTGATATTCTGCCAATAAAGTCGCATTTGTACTTACTTGCTTTGCTATAAGGAAAAGTCAGTTGTTTCAATTTTTCTTTGGAATTATCTAAAGAAAGATTTGTATTAATTGTTATACTCTTATCATAAATCATAGCATTATACTCCTTAATAATATGACGGAGAACTACAAAAACCCGGACCTTTTCCTATTGGTCTTCCACAAGCACGACAATACTTCTGAGAGTTTTTATTATGTATCTTATTATTGTTTGTATTATTTTTATTCATATTCTTTTTTATATTCTTGTTAGTCGTTTTGGGAGTATTCGAGGTACTTGTATATATTGTATTAGTTGTCGGTGTATATGTATGGAAATCAGCACCTAAGCCGCCACCTGGATTTATAACAATACCCGCAAAACCATATTCACTAAAAACTAAATCAACACCTAAAAAACCGCCAAAACCAGCAGAACCACCAAAATAGAAATAGCGTCTCTCAGATAATTCATCAACACTATTTGCATCCCAATAAAAGCCAATCGGCATTGATGCACTCAAATCAGCAACACCAAAATATGGATTTTCTTTTAAATTGGTTCCGGCGTATGAAAATTGCAAAGCAGTATCTCCATTTCCGTCGAAAGCTGCACAAATAGATGCATTCACTCCCCAAAAAAGTGTACAATCTCCAGAAAAGCCAACTGTAGTAACAAAACAACCACCTGTGTCAATATAGATTCCCGGGTTATTCTGACAATACGCATTCATATTAGTATCAAGAATGTTATCGCCTGACTGGAAATAGCCGTCTGCGTTTACAAATCTGTGGGTAACAGGGTCGTAGTAGCGGCTCATAAGGTAGTATAAGCCTGATTCCGAATCGTAGTAATAGCTGCGATAGCGGAATGGGTTGAGGTTTGCAATGTGATTCGGGTCTGTGATTTCACTGTTATTTGAATTTGTTACTGTAAGTACATTACCCCAGACATCGTATTCATACTTTGCTACCATATTACCGTCGCCGTCATAGATTGAAGTAATGTCACCTCTCCAATTATGCGCATAGTAATATGTTACTGCATTGGTTGAAGAATTTGCCTTGTAGCTTACTGCATAGAGCTGACCGTTTGCATCATAACAATAGTCAAATACTTTTTCTCCTCTTGTTTCGTGCATAAGCTGACCGTTGAGGTATTCGTATGTGTATTCAACTCCGTTTACGGTTTTACTTGTTCTTACGCCGTTGCTGTCATACTTATAGCTGATACTGTCATTGCCGCTTTGTAGGGTTGTAAGCTTTCTGCCGTTGAGTTAAATCTTCTGACATACCGTAACGGTATGTCAGAAGATTTCCTGTTTTCGTCATAGGCTATTCTTCATCATACAACCTCATAAACAAAATGTTAAGGGGGATATTATGCGTTTTAAGACGCTAAACCAAATAATCCTAAAAATCCCATTATTATTGATAAAATAAATACTACGCTACCAATTATTATAAGAATACTATTATGTTTTTTACCAGTATAAAGTGTTGAAATATTTATTAAGGTGTTGAGGAAAAGGTATCCCATTAAAAATTCATATGATGCTATGCAGATAACAGGAATATCTATAAATACACCAATTATCATTTTTAATAAAAGCAAAAAAACCAACATCATAAAAGAGATAATAACCGGTAATTTAGTTGTGGGATTAAATTTATTTTTTGTAATTAATAATAAAAATACAATTTCAAATAAAAGTAATAAATAGAATATTGCATTTAACCAAACAGGAAGATTAAATATCATTAAAAATGTATTAACAAATATAATTATAAGCATTTCAGAAAAAGCAATACTAATGTTTTTTAAATTATTAAATTTCATAAAGATTCTCTTTTCCTTGCATTATAGTACCGCAAAATGTTCAGCGAAAAACACTATTGCTAATCCAAAAATAAACATCGCAGGGAAAACAACACTTATCCATATCTTAAGTAAGGAAATAAAAAGCGATAAAACTGAATCATTGGATTTTTGCGCACTATTTCTTTTTTTTAAACATAAAATTATATTGTTAATTGATAATGATAATAACCCTCCATACCAAGTGGAAATTACTGCAAGATGAATACCCGGTATCTTAAGTCCCAGAATTATCTGAGGTATCCCTAAAACTAATGTAATAAGCATCATTACAATACAATCTTTTGGTCTATTATTATTCAGATAATTCTTGTAAATAAATATATAATAACCTATGCAAATAACCGAAGAAAAAATATACACACAAATATTAACTATATAATCATTCGCTTTAATAGTACCAATTATATTTAATAATATTAAAACACTGAATAAGATTAAACTAATTAATGCGTACACAAATGTATTAAAAACTAATTTATTTTTTATTTTCATATTACCACCATATTTCTTTAAATTCATCAAACCGCATAATGTTCAGCAAAAAACAGATCTTTTACGCTGTCAAGATAGCCTGTTTTTACTTTGATTATCTTATTAAAAGGATTATTGATG
>OHKT01000653.1_pt1 | contig 11062 bp, 8 predicted proteins | sample 1568871 | NCBI WGS metagenome assembly OHKT01 (sample SAMEA3879558, study PRJEB24766) | human gut metagenome | biome: human-associated habitat; feature: feces | place: USA | collected 1985/1987
AAATATTGGTATACCTTTTCATATAAATTTGAAAATGATGTTTTAAAAGATGCACAAATATATTGCATAAATGCGAAAAAATTACTTCTATCATCTGATTCCAATATAAGTTTATGTGATGATATAAACTTTTTATATGCTATACTATTAAGATATGAAGGGAAACTTATTGAGGCAGTTAACACTTTACAAAAAGTTCTTCAAAATCAAATTAAATTTTCTGTTCCAGATAAAATCTGCAAAACAGCTCTTGAACTAGGCGCTATTTACAGGGAGCTAACTAAATTTGATGATGCATTAGGTTTATATAAAAGTATAAAAAAATTGTACAGAGATTTTCCTCCGTATTGGGATACACGTTTACAATTAAATATGGGAATTATATACAAAAACAAGCAACAAGTTAAACGCGTAAATCATAAGTTAACTAAAGATGACTTTAATGATTTCAAAATTACCCAACAATTATTTTTTAATGTGTATAAGTATGCCTGTTCAACAGATGATGTATTATTAAAATTAGAGATTTTGGCAGAGTTAATTGAATTATGTGCACTTGCACGATATTATGATATAAAACGAACTAAAGAAGCTCGGAAATACTTGGATGAAATGGAGGAAAATTTAAAAAAATATCCAGCACCATTACGACAAATTCAATTTTTTAGAATGCAGGCTAGAGTAGAACTTTTAGAAATGAAATATGCTGAGAGTTTAATTTCTCTTAGACAAGGATATCAATTATCTATTAAATATAATATTCCATATAGGTGCCACAACTGCTAATGCAGCTGTTCCATCAGGTCCTTGATATTGTCCAACAATAGCCATATCAACAATAGAATAAATGGATGTGATTAATGCACTCCCAAAGGCTGCAGCAAGATATTTGAAATAAATTGGTTTTAGTTTTCCATTTATGAAATCCATATTCGTTTCCTCCTCTAAACATAAAAAACTGGACAAAGGAATAGATTCTAAAGATCTATACCCTTGTCCAGCTAATCATTTTAATGATTTGCCCTCCGAGCAATACCCATTATAGCAGAGCATATATGAATGTCAATTATGTTTCTATATTTTTATCTCACAAAAGCAAGTGTACCTTCTTGATTATATATTGGATTGTATGTAAAGCCATCAATATTTAGTTTTTGAATATCCTCTAAAGTATGTACTTCTTGTAATATCATTTGATTAAGCATCTGACCTCTCGCTTTTTTAATAATCATTGCATTTCTTTTGAATTGATTATCTTTTCTTTCCATAAAATCAATAAAGTAAATATGAGGATGATGCAACATCATTGTGAATTCTTTTGATGCTAATGAAATAATAAAATCTTCATTCTCAAAATGCTGATAGAGAGGGGTATACCAATATTCATAGAGATTTACATGTGGAAGTTTCATTGTCATATCTAAACGATATGGCGTTATACCTGTATTGTACTTTAATGTTCCATAGTAAGCAGACATGATTCTAAGATGTGAGTTAAGATAATCTAAATGATTTTTATATTGATCAAGTTCTAGTTGTTTAAAAACAGTTCCTTGATATAAGGATAATGCAGGATAAGACGGGTATGTTTGATGAAAATAATGATAAACTTGAGTTGCTTGTTTATATGATATTTTCATAAGCTCACATAGAGTTTCATCGTTATATTGTTTTAAGAGTGTCTGGAGATATTGTGTTTGCTCAGGAAAGAATTGTTCAGTTAATTCAAAGCCACTGTCTTTATACTTCATTGTTTTACTTGGTGCGATAATAATCTTCATTGTTTTCACCTCGATAATATTATAAAGTATTTCTTATAATGTGAAAAGAAATATGATATAATCACATCGGCAGGTGAAGAATATGAATACAATCATTATTAATAAAATATTAATGCATATGTTAGATTTTGAACATCGTAAAATTTTTCATTCAGCATCATTTGTTGATTTGAATGAGACATCAATTGATTATTATCGAAAAAAGGTTGAGAAAGCCTTGAATTCTCCAGTTATGAAAGAGTTAACTGTAGGTTCTTTACATGAAATGATGTTAAGAAGTGAAAAGTTAATTGAAAGTGATGAAGAATTTATAAAGCAAGCTAATGAAATGACAGATAAACTATTTGCATTAGGTTCAGTGATTGAAGAGATGCCAAATAGTAATGTTCTTTTTGTGGATTGTTATAAAAATGGAGAAAGACATGTCGCTGTCTTAAAGCTGAATTACCGAATGATTCCAATGAGTGTGGTTGAAGATGGAATTGTACGTATTACGAAACAGCAGGTTTTACCAATGATGGGAGCAGCAGTTGATGAAGCCATTATTATGAACTGTGATCAAAAACAATTGTTTTTGATTGAAAAGAAATATACGATAGATGGAAAGCCTGACTTTTATTTAAATCCTCAATGGATAAAAGGTGAAGAAAAATTAACTGATAAACAAAAGTTTTCCACTATGAAAAAAGTTATTAAAAAGATGGATGATATTTATAATGTTAATGATGGCAAGGCATTGCCACTCATGAAACAAGAAATTCAAGAAAAAATGGAAAGTAATCAGCCAGTCAAACCTTTAGAAATTGTTAAAAAAGTACTTGAAAGAGATTATCAGGCACAGGAAGAAAGTGAAGTCATGTTAAAGGATTTGGGTATTGGTGAGGAAGATCAAATTAAAGCATTAGCTGGAGCTATTGATACTTGTAAACTTGTCTTAGATGATGAGATTGAAGTGCGTTTGCCTATTGAAGAATATTTATCAGGTAGTCATTTAGAGAAGGTTAAGCAACCTGATGGAAGTTTTTCTATAATACTCAAAGATATTAATGAAGTTGTTGTTAAATAATTTTAGTGAACTATAAAGTTCACTATTTTTATTTTTAGTTTTTTGAATACTCTCATTAACAATGTCAATTATCTATATAGATACATTTTTCAGTATATTCATTATGAAATGAAAAGGGGATAATATAGCAGAGGTTGTGATGAGAGATGATTAGTTATAGACCATTATTTGATAAAATGAAAGAAAAGGGTATATCTTCATATGCATTAATTCATAAACATGATATTAACCCAAGAACAGTACATAATCTCAAACATAATAAAGGAATTTCAACATATACATTGGAGAAATTATGTCATATTTTAGAATGTACTCCTAATGATATTATAGAGTTTATCAAAGATGAATAAAGTAACAAGTCTCAAAAACAGACTTGTTACTTTTTGTCTTTTTGGGAGGATATGTGTTTCAATTTATATTTTTTCAAATGATAAATCTTAATGCTTTTTAAAATCATATCATGTATAATAAAACTATACGAAAGGGGTTTTACCATGGCAAAATTAGATAATTTTTTAATTCAGCTCTTTCATGAAGGTAACTGCTTAGAGATGTACAAAGTCTTTGGAGCACATCTTGAAGAAAATGATGGTGACAAAGGTGTTCGTTTTAGTGTTTATGCACCTCATGCAAAGAGTGTTCAAGTCGTAGGGGATTTTAATAACTGGAATGGGGAAGAACATTATATGGAAAGATATACTGATGGAGGTATCTTTACATTGTTTATTCCACATATAAAACAGTATGCTACATATAAATACCGCATTGAGACACCTAATGGTTCATGGGTAGATCGTGCAGACCCTTATGCTTTTTTTAGTGAACTTCGTCCTGCAACTGCTTCTAAGGTCTATAATATTGATGGATTTAAGTGGGCAGATAAGCGCTGGTTGAATAAGCGTACAAAGAATTTTGATAAAGTCTTAAATATTTATGAGGCCAATATTGGTTCATGGAAGATGAAAAAAGATTTTACTGATGAAGAAGATGGTGAATATTATAGTTATGAGGAAATGATTGATGAAATTATTCCTTATGTTGTTGAAAATGGATTTTCTCATATTGAGTTAATGCCTTTGATTGAGTTCCCATTTGATGGATCATGGGGATATCAGGCGACAGGATATTTTAGTGCAACAAGTCGTTATGGAAATCCTAAACAATTAATGGCATTTATTAATGCTTGTCATAAAAATAATATTGGTGTGATTATGGATTTTGTTCCTGCACATTTTGTAAAAGATGGACATGGATTACATCAATTTGATGGTGGTTATGTTTATGAATATCCAGATATTAATTTGAGATATACAGAATGGGATAGTTGTTATTTTGATTTAGGAAGAGAAGAAGTGCGTAGTTTCTTGATGTCTTCTGTTCATTATTGGGCACATTATTTTCATATTGATGGTATTCGTTTTGATGCTGTTAGTAATTTGATTTATTGGAAAGGAAATAAAGAAAGAGGCGTTAATGATGGTGCAATTGAATTTATGAAACGCATGAATTCACATATGAATGGCTTATTTCCTGGTGTAATGTTAATTGCTGAAGATTCTAGTGATTATCCTAATGTCACAAGAGCACCACATGCTGGCGGATTAGGTTTTGATTATAAGTGGGATTTAGGTTGGATGAATGATACATTGGCATATTTTAAGAAAGATCCTATTTTCCGTCAACATCCTGATACTCACAACAAGTTAACTTTTTCTATGATGTACTTTTATAGAGAAAATTATATTTTACCTTTATCACATGATGAAGTTGTTCATAGTAAGGGAACAATCTTAGATAAGATGTGGGGAAATAATGATCAGAAGTTTGCTCAATGTAAGACTCTTTACTTGTATATGATGACTCATCCAGGTAAAAAATTAAACTTTATGGGTAATGAATTGGCTGAGTATAAAGAATGGGACGAAAAGAAAGCATTAGGCTGGGTATTGCTAAAATATCCACAACATGATTCTTTCCATAAATATTTTAGTGATTTAAATCATATGATTTTAAGTCATCCTGCACTTTATCAGTATGATTATTATCCTGAAGGTTTTGAGTGGCTAGTTGTTGATGACAATCAACAAAGTGTATTTGCCTATGCACGTTATGCACCAGATGGTGAAGTTTTAATTTGTATTATGAACTTTGTGGGGAATACTCATGAAGGGTATAAAATTCCTGTACCTGTTGCAGGAACATATAAAGAGATCATTAACACTGATACTGATTGTTATACGGGTAGTCATTTTATTAACAAGCGTGCAATCAAATCGAAGAAAGTACCAGCAGTTCATAAAGAGAATTCAATTGCAGTCAATATTGCACCATTCTCAGCTATGGTCTTTGAATTGAAAAGAAATTAAAGGGAGAGAAATGTATGTTCAAAACAAAAGAAGAATTTAAATATGAATTTTCAAGAAGAATTATTGAGTCTTATGGGAGAACTGTAGAAGAATCTCATATTACTGAAAAATTTATGGTTCTTGAAACAATGGTTAGAGATTATGCCTCTGTCAACTGGGCTATGACAAAAATGGCAACAAAAACGAATTATCAAAAACAAGTTCATTATTTTTCAATGGAATTTTTAATTGGTCGTCTGTTAGTTAACAATATGATGAACTTAGGAATCTATGAAATTGCTAAAGATGGATTAGAGGACTATGGAATCAATATTCATGATTTAGAGGAATTAGAATCAGATGCTGGACTTGGTAATGGTGGTTTAGGAAGGTTAGCGGCCTGTTTTATGGACTCATTAGCATCTCTTTCATATCCTGCTTTTGGAAATACAATTCGTTATGAATATGGTTTGTTCAAACAAAAAATTGAAAACGGTTATCAAGTAGAAGTTCCTGATCAATGGTTAAGATTGGGGAATATGTGGGAAGTTCGTAAACCAAAACATGCTGTTGATGTTAAATTCTGGGGTCGTGTTGTTTGGAATGAAGAAACTGGAAAATGGGAACATGTAGATGCTGAATGCGTTCGTGCTGTTCCATATGATATGCCTATTGTTGGAAATGATACAACAGTCACAAATACACTTCGTTTATGGCATGCTGAACCAAGTGAAGAGATTCCTTCAAATAAAGATTTTAGACAATATGCTCAGGAAGTGCGTGATATTTGTCAAACACTTTATCCTGATGATTCTACATTGGCGGGTCGTACATTGCGTTTAAAACAACAATATTTCTTTGTATCAGCAGGTATTCGTGCAATTATTAAAAATCATTTGAGGGTTTATCCTTCGTTAAGTAATTTTCATGAAAAAAATGTTATTCAGTTAAATGATACACACCCTGTTTTAGCTATTCCAGAATTAATGAGAATTTTGGTTGATGAATATGATATGGAGTGGGATGAAGCATGGCATATTACATCACACACATGTGCTTATACAAATCATACTATATTGGCTGAAGCTTTAGAAAAATGGCCTGTATCTACAATGGAATCATTATTACCAAGAATTTATCAGATTATTGAGGAAATTAATCGTAGATTTATTGGCTATGTTAAACAGGTCAGTGATCATGATGATGACTTATTAAATAGAGTTATGATTATTAAAGATGGACAAGTTTATATGGCTCACTTAGCGATTGCTGGAAGCTTCAGTGTAAATGGTGTAGCTAGACTACATTCACAAATTCTTAAGGAACAAGAGATGAAAGATTTTAATTTCTTATATCCAAATAAATTTAATAATAAAACAAATGGTATTACTCATAGAAGATGGTTAGCTTATTCCAATCCAGAATTGTCTGCATTGTTAAATGAAACAATTGGAACTGATTGGTTAAAGCATCCTGAACAATTAGAAAAATTAATGGAATATGTTGATGATTCAATTGTCCAAGGTAAATTCTATAATGTGAAACAACAAAGAAAGCAAGTTTTAGCTGATTATATCTATAAACATAATGGAATTCGTATAGATACAAATAGTATTTTTGATATTCAGGTGAAGAGATTACATGCTTATAAACGACAATTGTTAAATATCATGCATGTGATTTACTTATATCAAGAAATGAAAGTTAATCCTGAATTTAGAATTTATCCAAGAACATTTATCTTTGGTGCTAAAGCTGCTCCTGCCTATTACTTTGCTAAAAAGGTTATTAAATTGATTAACAGTGTAGCTGATATTGTAAACAATGATCCAGAGACGAGTGATTACTTAAAGGTTGTCTTTATTGAAAACTATGGAGTTACAATTGCTGAGAAAATCATGCCAGCTGCAGATGTTTCTGAACAAATTTCAACTGCTGGAAAAGAAGCAAGTGGTACTGGTAATATGAAATTCATGATGAATGGAGCAGTTACGATAGGAACATTAGATGGTGCAAATGTTGAAATGGCTGAACGTGTTGGAGATGACAATATTATTATCTTTGGATTAAAAGATAATGAAGTTGAAACATTGAGACAACATGGACAATACAATGCATGGGATTATTATAATAATAATCCACATATTAAACGTGTTGTGGATTCACTTGTTGATGGAACATTCCATGAATCTAGAGAAGAATTTAGAATGATTTTTGATGAATTAATGAATAGAAATGATGAATATTTCTTATTTGCTGATTTTGAAGAGTATGTCAAAGCACATGAATTGATTGATGCATATTATCGTGACCGTGCTAAATGGTCAAAAATGTGTTTAGTTAATATTGCTCAGTCTGGATATTTCTCTTCAGATCGTACAATTGAAGAATATGTATCTGATATTTGGAAACTAGATAGAGTGAAACGTTAAAAGACGAGCACACTTTCATAGAATAAAAATATTAAAAGATCTAATATTATCATTGAGATAGTTTTAGATCTTTTTTATATTTATGAATTGTTTGCTTATTACACATATATTCAATTTGAAGTATAATGTATGTGAAAAATAAAAATAGGTTTCTTTACGGGAAATCCGATAAGGAATTTTGAACATCTCTAAGAGGAGTATATCTATTATAAAGTGATACAAAGGGATAGATTTATGGGCAGAATCTAAGATAGGTGAGGGAATAGGAAAAGAGTTTAAACAAGGTAAGATGGCTGTTTTAGATGAACAGATTGTCTATAAATATGAGGTTAGTCCTTTGAGTTGGTTATAAGTATGTACAGAAGAACATTTAAAGATAGAAAGGAAATTGATAATACATGAAGATTTTCAAAGAAAAGTTATAAATAAGGTATTTTAATCATAATGTTTTTTAAGCATTCCAATACTTTAATAAATGTGAATGTCAAAAAATTTCATACAAATCATTTTATTAAATGATTAAAGAACTACAGAAATGACTTATATTTTATATATAGGTCATTTTATTTTTTAGGAGTTTTTAGTTTGACAAACTTTGATAGTTTTTTAAGATAGTTTATGTTATACTCTATACATAGAGGAAAAGTGTTCGCTTTATCTCGCTTTTTTAGTTTGAGAAAGGAATATAAATATGGAACCTAATGCAATAAGAATGAAAGCTATCGCTATAAATTTTAATGAAATAAGAGTTTATCTCTCTAAGAATTATTATAATGGAATAAGTAGTAAATTTTATTTAAAAGATTTAGAATCTGATGAATTAATTCTTTTAACAGGAGATGCATTAGATAGTAGTGATGATCCTGATTTTCAAAAATATGCTTTTCATGTTTCATTTCATATGGGAAGAGTCTATAAGATCGTTGATGCTTATGGATTGACATGCTTTTTAGATTTTTCATATCTTTCTATGTGTAAAGAATTTGATGAACTTTATTTTTATGAAGGTGATGATTTAGGAAATTGTTATACAAGAGAAAAAACAACTTTTAAGGTATGGGCACCACTATCAACTGGTGTCATTTTAAAGATTATCAAGGATGGAAAAGATTTTCTTTATCCAATGGTAAGAGGATTAAAAGGTGTTTATAGCTATACTGTTGAAGAGGATTTAGAAAATGCTCATTATTTTTATCTCATTAAACATGCTGGAAATTATGATATCTCAATGGATCCTTATGCATATGCAGCATCATCAAATGGGCGGACAAATATTATTGTTGATTTACAAAAATTATCTATGCCACCACATCAATTGCCACCACTTGAGCATAAAACAGATGCAATTATTTATGAGACAAGTGTTAGAGATTTTTCAATGTCTTCTACAAGTGGTATGAAGAACAAAGGAAAATTTGCTGCATTTACAGAGCCGCATACATCAACTGACAGTGGCAATCCTACAGGTTTAGATTATTTATCATGTTTAGGTGTCACTCATATACAATTAATGCCTATTAATGATTTTGCAACTGTAGATGAGAAAAACCCATCAGAATTATACAATTGGGGTTATGATCCTGCTCAATATAATGTAACAGAAGGAAGTTATGTAACAGACCCTAATGATGGGTATAAACGTGTCTATGAGGCACAACAAATGATTGAATTCATTCATTCAAGAGGAATGAGAGTTGTGCTAGATGTTGTGTATAATCATATGCATGATGTCAACATGAATGCTTTAGAAAAAACAGTTCCACACTATTTCTTTAGAAGAAATGATGATGGCAGTTTGTCTAATGGATCATGGTGTGGAAATGATTTGAATACAACAGCAAAGATGTGTCGTAAATATATTCTAGATATGTGTAAACGATGGCAAGTTTTGTATGGTGTTGATGGTTTTAGATTCGATCTTATGGGACTTATAGATATTGAAACAATGAAGCTTATAGATGCCCAGGGAAAAGCGCTAGATTCTTCATTTCTTATTTATGGAGAAGGCTGGAATATGATGACAGCTTTAGCAGAAGACAAAAGAACAACAATACAAAATAATAGAAAAGTTCCTCATATTGGATTCTTTAATGATTTCTTTAGAGATACTTTAAGAGGAACAAATCAAATGGAAACAAAAGGATATTTTTCTGGTGATACATATAAGACGAATGATGCTATGAAAGCGATTTGTAATCTTGATATGTTTGAATATATCTCACAGTCTATTAATTATGTAGAATGTCACGATAATGCAACTTGTTATGATAAATTCCAGATTTCTAATTATGATGAAGATGAAGAAACAAAGAAGAAGCGTTTAAGATTATTATTAGCTGCTGTCATTTTGTCTCAAGGTATTCCTTTTATTCATAGTGGTCAGGAGTTCTTTAGAACAAAAGGTGGTTTGCAAAATACTTACAATGCTGGTGATCAGGTTAATGCTCTTGATTGGAATCGTAAGGATTTTGAAATAGACACAGTACAATTTGTGCAGTTTTTAATTCATTTAAGAAAGAATAATCCTTGTTTTAGATATGCAGATTATGATATGATACGAGCAAATGTTCAATTAGAAAATATTGATCATCGTATGATACAATATAAATTACATCAAGATGATGGAGAATATCAAGATATTATTGTTTATTTTAATGCTTCGACTGATTCAGTAGAAGTTGATGTTGAAGATGGTTATACAGTATTGCATCATACTGAAAAAGGGAAAATAATTGATGGAAAATTAAGTATAGATGGAGTTTGTATGGCTATACTTGTCAGATAGGAGTTTTTATGAAATTAATTGTTGGTTTAGGTAATCCTGGTAAGGATTATGAAAATACAAGACATAATGTTGGATTTATGGTAATGGATCGTTTGTCTGATGTGATGAATGTTTCTATTTCTACAACAAAGTTCAAAGGTGAATATGTTAAGTTTAAATATCATGGGGAAGATGTTATTTTGTTGAAACCTATGACATATATGAATAATTCAGGAGAGTCAGTGCGTCAAGTTATGGATTATTTTAAGATTGATGTTGAGGATTTACTTGTGGTTTATGATGATATGGATATGCCAGTAGGAAAATTGCGTTTAAGACAAAGTGGTAGTGCTGGGGGACATAATGGAGTTAAAAGCATTATTGCCCATGTTGGAACACAGTCATTTCAGCGTATTCGTGTAGGTATTGATCGTAGTAAATATATAAAAGTTGTTGATTATGTTTTATCACGTTTTACAAAAGATGAACAAGATGCTATCAATCAAGGGATTGAAAATGCCAGTGATGCAGTCATTGATTATTTGGATCATGGATTTAACCATGCAATGAATCGTTTTAATTAGAGGCACATATGAAAAAGATACTACATTTATTAAAAGATAATAAAGCATTTAATGCTTTATTGAATAAACAAAATATGCATCATTTTGAAA
>OHKT01000661.1_pt1 | contig 10998 bp, 14 predicted proteins | sample 1568871 | NCBI WGS metagenome assembly OHKT01 (sample SAMEA3879558, study PRJEB24766) | human gut metagenome | biome: human-associated habitat; feature: feces | place: USA | collected 1985/1987
GCTATGCCTTTACAGGACGTATATTATCAATACATTTATTTTACACCCCTGCGGCAAAAAAATTGGGCTGCGAAACCCGCGATCATGGCCCGCCCCCGAGGGCTAAGGCTATGCCTTTACAGGACGTATATTATCAATACATTTATTTTACACCCCTGCGGCAAAAAAATTGGGCTGCGAAACCCGCGATCATGGCCCGCCCCCGAGGGCTAAGGCTATGCCTTTACAGGACGTATATTATCAATACATTTATTTTACACCCCTGCGGCCATCTGTATAACGTGTTTTACACCTATACGGCGAATGGTGTGCTAGAATGTATAACGTGTTATACAGATGATTGGGAGGTGCACCGTGGCAACTGCTACCGCGGCATTGAGGATGCCCGAGGACTTGGCAATCAGGTACGACCGTTTGGCGAAATCAACGGGACGCACGAAGACTTTCTACATGACAGAAGCGCTCGCTGCCGAGATTGACAGGCTTGAGTACGAATACGGCCTATTGAAGAAGGTCGAGGATTACCGGGCCGGCAGGCTTGAGACCGTGACGCTCGACGAGCTGGAGGAAAGCCTTGGCTTGGCGGATTGAGATCGACAAGGACGTCCAGCGTTCGATGAAGAAGCTGGACAAGCAGATCGCCAGGAGGATCGTGGCGAAACTTCATGAGATTTCACAGCTCGAAGACCCGAGAAGCATGGGAAAGGGATTGACCGAGAACAAGTCAGGTCTCTGGCGCTACAGGGTCGGTGACTATCGGATAGTCGCCGATATCGAGGACGATGTTCTCGTCATCCTTGTTGTCGATGTTGACCACCGAAGCAGGGTCTACAGGACTCGCAGGTAGGCGGGTCGACACCGCTAACGAAACGGGGAGGGGTTTTGACCCTCCCCGTTTTTACGCTTGCCACCACGGACGCCCATCGTACGGACGACCGTCGGGCAGCCTGTCGTACTCGCGCGGCCCCGTCTCCAGCAGCTCCTTGGCGCGGTCTGGGTCATAGCGCACATCCCAGGGAGAGCAGTAATACCATGCGGAATTGCCTCCGTATCGGGTAAGCCGCCACCGAGGGCTAAGGCCCCGCCTTTACAGGACGTATATTATCAATGAAGTTATTGTACACCCCTGCGGCAACCCGATCTGAGGGCGGCGAACGTCTCCAGCGGTGGCCCGTGCGGTAGAATCGCAGCGGCGGATTCCCGCGCGCGGGCGATGCTTTCCTTTGGAGGTGTCGCTTATGTCAAAGGTCTTTGAAGCCCTCGCCGCCCTGGCGGCGGTGGGCACGTTCATCGTCACGTTTCTCGATTCGTACGAGATCCAGTTCAGGATTCGGAGGCGCGCGCGGACTGTGCGCGACGGAAGGGAGCAGCGCCAGCATCGGCGTAAAAAATAAGGCCGGGAGTGCAGCCCGGCCTTTGCAACTGAAAATCCGCATCGCCCGCGTATCTGGTTAGCCACCTGCGCGGGGTCCGCTTCTTTCGATTTCGATTATACCCGTTCCCGCCGCCATGGAATGGGTACAGAACCTAAACCACCGAACGATTGGATTCAGCACATGAGCGCAGATGGCCTCATGTCGCTCAAAATACGTCTCCTTTCCCCGTCGAAGGAGAGCGTTTTTTAGCGACAAAGGAGACAAGAGAATGATTTGGTTTACCAGCGATACCCACTTCGGGCACGAAAACGTGCTCAAGTTCACCGACCGGCCGTGGGAAACGATCCAACAGATGAATTCGGTGATCGTCGCCAACATCAACGCGCGCGTCGGCATGAACGACGAGCTCTACATCCTGGGCGACTTCTCGTTCAAGATGACCGCGCAGGACGCCTACGGGCTGCGGAAGAAGATCACATGCAAAAAGGTTCACCTGGTGCCCGGCAACCACGACAAAGATTGGACGCAGCCCGCGGTCTCCAGGGCCTTTATCACCGAGCCGCCTATCTGCGTGCTCAAGATCGACGGGCAGAAGATCGTCATGAGCCATTTCCCCATGGCCGACTGGCAGAGCATGTCGCACGGCAGCTGGCACCTGCACGGGCACATCCACAGCAGTGGCGGCGCGTACAACGAGTTCAACCGGAAGCAGGGGCTTCTCCGCTACGACGTGGGCGTGGACGCCAACGCCTGCGCACCGGTGAGCCTCGACGAGCTGCGGGCATGGTTCTCCGGCGTCGGCGAGCCGTGCGGGCGCGTCAAGTGGCCGTGGTGGGTCAACCAGACCGGCGACAGACAGGTCGAGCGAGAGCTGGCCGCGTACAAGCGGGAGAGGGCGAACTGATGGCGATCTTCGTAACGGGCGACGTGCACGGAGGGGCCGAATACGGCTCCAGCCGCTTCTCCTCCAAGAGCTGGCCGGACGGCAGGACGCTCTCGCGCGACGACGTGGTGGTGGTCGCCGGCGACTTCGGATTCGTGTGGGACGGCTCGAACACCGACCGCTACTGGCTCGACTGGTTCGAGTCCAAGCCGTGGACGACATGCTTCGTCGACGGCAATCACGAGAACCACCGGATGCTGGCGGAACTCCCCGAAACCGAGTGGAACGGCGGGCGCGTCCACGTCGCACGCCCGCATGTGCTGCACCTGATGCGCGGCGAGGTCTTCGATATCGCCGGGACGACCGTCCTCGCCATGGGAGGTGCCGCGAGCCATGACAGGGAATGGCGCAAGGAGGGGAAGTCCTGGTGGCCGGAGGAGATGCCGAGCGAGACCGAGATGGAACGCTGCCGGCGCAACCTCGATGCCGCCGGCTGGAAGGTCGACTACGTGGTGACGCACGAGGCCCCGGCCGACCTGGCGGGCGACCTCTGCTGGGAGTGCAACCGTCCTTTCGAGGACGACCCGCTGCAGAACTTCCTCGGCGAGATCGACCGGCGGCTCGACTTCAAGACGTGGTTCTTCGGACACTACCACGACGACGAGTGGCGCGACGGCAGGCACCGGCTGATCTACCGCGACATCGTGCCGGTCGGCGTGCGCAGGGAGGACGAGGACCGGGAGCCGGTCGGCTAGCGTCTGGGGCCGCGCCGGTGGCCGTCCTCCGGCTCGAGCTCGGGGCTCTCCGCCTGTGCCATACCGCCCGCGAGCCTGTCGCGCTCGTCGGCGAGGCGCTTGCGCTCGACCGCGAGCTCGGCGGCCTTGCGCAGGCTCGCGCCCAGCGCCGCGGGCGCGCCGCCGCGCTGCAGCTCGCGTATCTGCTCGTCGAGTGCCGCGATCTGCTCGTCGAGCTGGCCCAGCATCTCGGCCTTGGTGTCGGTCTGGTCGGCAGTCGCGGCAGTGACGCGCTGCTGGGCCTCAACCGCGGCCGCAGCGGTGGCCATGGCCACGCGGCGGCGCTTCGCGAGCGCGGCCTTGCGCTTGCGTTCGCCCTTCTTGGGACGCACGCGCCACGCCTGCTCGGCGGTGTTGCGCTGGCGCTCGAGCGCCGCGACCTCGTCGCGCAGCCGCTCAAGCTCGGCACCCTCCTGGCGCAATTCGGCGCGGAGAACGCGCAGGCGCTCGTTACGGGCCCTGATTTCATCGTTCTGCTTCACACGGTCGGCATGCCCGATCAGGCCGACGCCACCCTCGTGAATCGTCGGTTCCTCGGCCAGACCTCTTTCCTTATTACTGCGATGGTCGATGACCTGTGGCACAACGCCCGCCGCCGCGGCCGCGGCTGCCAGATGCCTGTTGGCGATTTTCGCCCAGGCCTCGCGCACCTCGTCCATCTCCTCGCGGCCCACGGCGTAGGCGCTCTGCCCCTCCCTGCGGTGCATCTGCACTGGCCTCTTGCTGGTCCTATCCTTGGTGCCAAGCCCCTCGGCCTTGGCCTGCTTCATGGTCCTGCGCTGGCCGTCCTCGAAGTTGTACAACTTTTGCCACCCCGCGGCCTTGGCCGACTTCCACTCCGTCGCGCGGATGGGCATACGGTCCCCGTGTTCGTTCTCGCAGAGGTAGAAGCACTGGCCCGTCTCGTCCTTGGTTTTCTGCACGAAACCGTCTGCTTCAAGGTCGAGCGCGGACACCAATATATGCGCGTGTGGGTTGCCGCCATGGGCGCTGTCGTGGATCGCCCAGTCGCAGGCCTTCGCGGGGAACAGGGCGCAGAAGTCCCGCACGCAGGCGCGGCGCCCGTCCTCGTCGAGCTCGATCGGCAGCGCAAATTCGTAGCGTTTCGCGACGAGCGTCTTGCCGCCGCCGCCCTCGACCCAGACGCGCTCGGCCTCGTTCCAGAGCTCGCCGCGGCCCACGGGCGGGACGCCGGCGGGAAGGGCAAGGCCCTCGTCCAGGACGCGTTCCTTTCTGGCGTAGTCGCAGACCTCGCCCGTGCGCTCCTCTATGAGTGTCTGGCCTGACTGGTAGGCAGCCTTCTTGACGGCCCCCGCCCCGGTGACAGGGGAGCAGCCGCGCACGTTCAGGTGATAGATAGCCATCGGTCGAGTTCCTTTCTTGGCAAAGGGCGCAGTCGCGCCCTGCGCAGCGGTGCTGGTGCCATGAGCCGCGGTCGGCGAATGGCGCTGGCAGCGCGGAGCGCAAGGGAGCGGGACGCGACCGCGCAGCCCCTCCACCGTGGACGTGAGCCGCCCAAGGCGAACGGGCGCGATGGAGTGGGCGGAGAGCCGTCCGCAGGACCGCACGCCACGCTGGACTTTTGCCGCGGCAAAAGTACTGCGAAGTGCGCACTACCTCTGGTAGTGACGAGTCCCACTAGTGAAATTGTACGGCGCATTGGGGTAAACTTGCAAGTGAATGACACCCCACGACAAGCAAGGAGAACGGGCATGACGGCATCCATCAGCGAGCAGATCGCGAAGAAGAGGGCGGCTGCGGAGAAGAAGGCCGCCGAGGCTGCGGCGATCAAGAAGGAGATCAGGAAGCTCGAGCAGAGGCAGGCGGCGGCCGAGCGCAAGGCGAGGACGCACCGCCTGGTCGAGGTTGGTGCCATCTTTGAACAGGCCACGGGCCTCACGTTCGACACCGAGGACAGCCGCGCCATCCTGTCCGAGGTCCTGAACCAGCGCCTGCGGTACAACGACGGCAGCACATCGACCCGAGGCGAGGACATCGCCGCGGCCTGCGGCAGCAGGCAGGGCGGGGGCCAGCAACAGTGAACGTGAAACTCTATTACGCGCCCGAGCGTGACACGGCGGGGCGCCCCGTAACCTACTCAGACGGAGGAAGGTTCGCCGGGTTCGTTCGCCGCGGCAGGATCGAGAGCTATTACACCAGGGCCGACGGCAGCGCAGCGATCACCATGGAATACTTGGGCGTCTCCCCTGACGGCCTGAAAGTCGAACTGTGGTCGGCACTTGAGGACGATCCCGGCGACGCACTCGACAGCCGCGCCGCCGCCTGCGGCGATGAGCGCGGGTACGCCGCGGCGTCTGAGGCCGCGGCGCGTACGACCTCAGACTCGCGCCAGTTCGTCCGCGCCCTGGCGGCGATGCCCGAGGAGCTGGCGGCGCAGGGCTACCGCGCGGCGGATCCATTCGACTTCTTCAACATCGCGGCGTCGACCCTGGGAATCTACCGCGTCGACGTCGACGGCGAGGTCTACTGGCCGGCAGGCGAGGAGTGACCGAGCGAAAAGGGCCCGCGAGTCGTTAAGAAACTCGCGGGCCCCGCTATTCTTGTCTCCCCGGCCCGAGCAGCTTCATGGCCATGCGGCCGCGGCGCCACCACGGCGTGGCCGCGATCGCCTGCTGGCGTTCTGCGAGCGATGCGAGCTTTCCGGCGAGCTCCGCGACCCTGGCGTTCGCCTCGGCGAGTTGCGCCTTGGCCTCGGCCTCGGCGCGGGCGGCGCGGTCGCGCTCGGCCGTAAGCGCCTCCATCAGCTCGGCGTTGCGGGACCGTTCGATTTCCAGTTGGGCGGCCAGGGAGTCAACCAGGGAGTCCGGGGCGGGCGCAGCGGGTGCATCGGCTGGCTGGCGGGACGGTTTGCCGGGGTTCTTCAGGGCATCGGCGATGGCTGCGGCGGCGAAGTCATCGAGAAAATCGGTGTTCCCGTTTCGTGAAACATGGTTTCCCAGTCCCAGCTTCTCGATGTAGTTCGCGACTGTGCGCTTTGAAACACCCAGTTCAGACGCTATTTCACGCTTCGTTATGCCCATTGGTCAACCTATCGTCAATCGGGAATGTTTCCCGGGAAACATCGGGAAGTTTCACGGCGGTTCCCGATGATTTTACCGTTTCCCGTTCCCGTTTTTCCCGTTTCTCGTTCTCCGCGTCGGCACGTTTCCAGTACTCCTCGATCCCGGTATCCAAGCCGATGGCCTTCTGTGCGAGCTCCAGCCTGGTCATGGCGGACTGCGGCGGGCTCAGGTGCCCGCGGTCGCTGGCGCTCGACCAGTACTCGTCGAGCGCTGCCCTGAGCTCGACCATCGCGGGGTTGTACAGCTCGTACAGATCATCCGGCTTCGGTTTTTCCGACTCGGCGGCGTCCTTCGGCACATCGCGCAACCACTTGATGACGGTCGTGCGCGATATGCCCAGTTCGCGGGCGATGGCGCTATGGCTGGCGTCGGGATGTGCCGCGGCGTACTCGCGAACGAGGTCGGCTTTCGTCGGGGCTCCATCCTTATTGCGCCAGCTACCGCCCGGGTCGTCAAAATCCTGAATGGTGCGAGCTCTGGCTAAATGGACATCCTGCTTGCGCCCGTTCCTCTTGTTTTTCGGCAGCTCGACGGCGGTGCGACGCTCGATGCGCTCACGGGTGAGCTTATGGATGATGGGGTCGTAATACGACGCAATCGCGGCGAGCGCGTCATCCTCGGTGAAGTGGTTGTCCTCGCGCTCTGTCAGGCCCTCGAGTGTCGGCACGAGCGCGAGCGCGTCGGCCTCAAGATCCTCGTACGGGATTCCGCATTTCTTGGCGTAGGCGGCCAGGACGTTGAGGCACCAGTAGCGGTGGTGGTCGGTGGCCTTCGTCTCGACCTCGCCGAGCCACCAGTCGTACAGGTCGCGCTTGCAGGTCCAGCGGCCGGGGGCCTTGCCCTCGACGATGCGCGCCTGGTACCACTCGGGCCAGAGCTTCTTGGCGCGCTCGATGGGGGTCCGCCCGGCGGTGCGCATGAGCTCTATGAATTCGGCGCGGTCCTTGCCGCCGCGGACGCCGGCGTATCCGAGCAGGTAATCCATGCTGCAGAGCCAAGGTTTCCCGTCCTCGCCGTTGTGCACGAACGCCACGGCCTCGTACTTGTCCTTGATTTTCGATCTCTCGGTCTTGCCGTTCAGCTTCGTCGGCGTGCCGGGCATCCTGAAGGGCTGGTAGATGCCCTGGTGTTGGACTTCCTCGAGCGTCGAGACGGTGTCGCGCCAGATGTAGTCCGTGAGCATCGCCTTGAACTCCTGCAGAAATGGCACGACACGCGGCACCAGCGGGATCGGCTGGTCAAGCACGTAGTAGAGGTGGAAACCCGTACCCGAGTTCACGAGGAAGGTCGGCTGCGGGAGGGACACCCACTTATCTGCCGCAAACGCCGGGTCACGGCCGTTGCGGAACTGCTTCAGCATGTTCTTCAGTTCCTGCACGCCGACGCCGTCGAGGTCGATTGCGAACGCGTGCAGGAACCGCGCGTTCGCGGCGACGCGGCTCTTGCCGAAATACGACACGGGAGCGCAGAAGACGGACTCGTTCTTCCTGTTCGAGTCGATGACGCGCTCCATCACGCCGTCGAGGTCATCGGTCAGCGTGAACCGCTCGACCACGGGGACGTCGTGTTTACGGCCCGTCTTGGTCTTGACCGTCTTGGTCTTGTTGGTGATCTGAATGGCTATACCGTTGGGATGGCCGCCGCCCATCTCGTGCCACGGGACCTCCTCACCGCGGGGCTGCAGGAAACCCTCAGGGAAGATGGTCCGCCAAAAGTCGTACGGGCTGACCCATTCCCAGGACGGATGGTCGGACAGAAGGATGTCATTCTTCTCGATGTAGGCATGGCGCTGGGCTGCCCACCAAGCATCATCACGCTCGGGTTTTTTCTTTCGATCTGCCACTGAACACCATCCCCCATACCAGCCGCCCCCGAGGGTCAAGGCTCCGCCTTTACAGGACGTATATTATCAATACAGTTATTGTACACCCCTGTGGCAACCCGATCTGAGGCCGGTGAACGTCTCCCGCGGCGGCCAGTGGGGTAGAATCACAGCGGCGGATTCCCGCGCGCGGGCGATGCTTTCCCTTGGAGGTGTCGCTTATGTCGAAGGTCTTTGAAGCCCTCGCCGCCCTGGCGGCGGTGGGCACGTTTATCGTCACGTTTCTCGACTCGTACGAGATCAAGTTCAGGATTCGGAGGCGCGCGCGGACTGTGCGCGATGAAGGGCGGCGGGGACGTCGCAGCAAAAAATAAGGCCGGGGTTGCAGCCCCGGCCTTTGAACCTGAAATCCGCATCGCCCGCGTAACCGGTTAGCCACCTGCGCGGGGTCCGCTTCTTTCATTTCTGATTTTACCCGGTGGGGCGGCTCTTTTGCAGCCGCTCCACCGTTTTTTTACGCCTGCCACCAAGGGTGCCCGAAGGCGCCGTGCGGCGGCGCTAGTGCTTGGGCCCGCGGCGCTTCTGCTCGGGCGTCGGCGGCTCGCGCCGACGCCGGGTTTCACCCTCGCCTGCAAGACGCGCCCGCTCGTCGGCGAGTTTCTTGCGCTCTGCGGCGAGCTCGGTCGCCTTGATCAGGTTGCTCGACATCATGATCGCCGTGCCGCCGCGCTGCAGGCGGTGCATCTCTTGATCGAGATCGGCGATTTGCTCGTCAAGCTGGGCGATCATCTCGACGCGGGTATCGACCTGATTCGCGGCGGCCATGGCCATGCGACGCTGAGCCTCGGCGGCTGCCGCCGCGGTGGCCATGGCCACGCGGCGGCGCTTTGCCAGGGCGCCCTTGTGCCTGCCCTGGACGCGGCCGCGCTTGGCCTTTTCGATACGACCGCGCTGGCGCTCGAGCTCCGCGACCTCCCGCTGCAGCTGCTCGAGGGCGGCACCCTCCTGCTGAAGCTCCGCGCGAAGGACCCGAAGGCGCTCGTTCCTTGCTTTGATTTCCTCGTTGAGCTTGACGCGATCGGCATGGCCGATCAGGCCAGCGCCACCCTCATGGACGGTCGGCTGCTCATCCATATACCTATCTTTATTGGAACGGTGGTCGATTGACTGCGGAGCGCTGCCCGTCATTGCCGCCGCCTGGGCGAGATGCCTGTTTGCGATTCCCGCCCAGGCGGCGCGGATGGACGTCAGCTCGGCCTTCTCGGCATCAAACGCCTTGGTGCCGTCCATCTTGGCGGTGACGGCCACTGGCGTCTTGGTCTTGCGGTCGTCCTTGGTGAGGCCCTGGGCCTCTGCCTGGGACATGGTCCGACGCTCACCGTCCTTGAAGTTGTATACCTTCTCGATGCCCTCGGCCTTGGCGGCCTTCCAGTCCCTCGCCTCGACCATGACGTTGCTGCCGTCGGGGTAGCGGCACAGGTAGACCTTGGTGGACTTCTGGGCTTTCGGGCGCTCGAAACCGCCGGGGCCGATCGCGAGGGCGCTCACGAGGACGTGGGCATGCGGGTTGCCGTCACCTGAATCGTGGATTGCCCAGTCGCAGGCTCTGTCATTGAACAGGCTGCAGAAATCGAGGACGCAGGCCCGCTGGCCGTCCAGGTCGAGCTCGTGCGGCAGGGCGAACTCGTAGCGCTTCGCGACGAGTTCATTGCCCCCGGCGTATACGCGCTGGGCCTCGTTCCATAGGCTCTGGCGGCCCCAAGCCGGGGCGCCGTCGGGGAGCACAATGCCGGCGTCGGCAATGCGTTCGCGGCGCGCGTAGCGCTTGAGATCGCCCGTCGTTTCGTCGCGCAGCGTCTCGCCACTCTGGTAGGCGGCGGACGCGACAGCCGATGAGCCGCGCGCCGGTGCGATGCCGCGTGCATTGAGATGATAGATGGCCATGTGACGTCTGCCTCCTTCCGGCAAGCGAGTGAAACGAGCGCGCAGCGATACCGTGCGCACCGTGAGCCATTGAGGCGAACGGGCACGGTGTCGCGGAGTGCAAGGGAGCCTTGGCGACCGCGCAGGCATAGCAAACAGTAAGCCGCCCAAGGCGAACTGTTTGCGTCATGCCGGAGAGGCAAGGAGCGCAGGCGACGCGCAGCGACCGGAGGGAGCGTAGAGGCTCGCCGACCAGGCGCGCACGAAATGTCTCTCTCACGCAGCGCCGCAGGCGCGAGTAAGTGAGACTAAGTGCGCCCTACCTATGGTAGGGATATACCCGGCTCGCGATATTTTAACGCGCGAACGGGTATATTTGCTTGCAGAGAACAACACCGACGAGCAGGAAGGGCGGTCGATATGACAGCTTCGATTGACGAGCAGATCGCGCGCAAGAGGGCGGCGGCGGACAAGCAGGCCGCGCGCGCAGCGGCGCTGAAGAAGGAGCTGAAAGACCTCGAGAAGAAGAAAGCGGCCGCCGAGCGCAAGGCCCGCACGCATCGCCTTGTCGAGATCGGCGCGATCCTCGAGCAGGCAACTGGCCTGACCTTTGATACCGAGGACAGCCGCCGAGCTCTGTCCACGGCACTGAACGAGCAGCTGTACTACTCCAACGGCGTGGCGTTTACCCGCGGCGGGGACATCGCCAGCGCCTGCGGCGAGCCGGACGGGGATCAGCGATGAACGTCACCATCACTTTTAAGAACAGGGTCGAGAGCTTCTACACCCGCGCCGACGGGTCGGCGGCGTTGAGCAAGGACGTGCTAGAGCTCACCGCCGACGGGTCGGCGACGGTGCTCTGGAGCCGCCTCGAGTTCGACAGGGGTGGCGGCGATGACGGGACCAAACCCCGCATCGAAAAAGGCTACAGCCGCGAGGTGTTGCGCCTGCCGCCCGCGGCGGCACTCGGCCCCGGCGGCAGCCTGGACGAGTTTTGGACTCGCGCTGCCCAGCACTGCGACGTGGTCGAGGTCGAGCTCGACGGCAAGCTCGTATACCCGTTCTAATCCCGGCGGCACAGCAAAACCTACGAGAGCCCCGCGGACCCTCTGAGGGT
>OHKT01000669.1_pt1 | contig 10835 bp, 10 predicted proteins | sample 1568871 | NCBI WGS metagenome assembly OHKT01 (sample SAMEA3879558, study PRJEB24766) | human gut metagenome | biome: human-associated habitat; feature: feces | place: USA | collected 1985/1987
ACCTTATTTTCGGGGGAATACCTAAAGATACAAAAAAGCCAACTAATTCGCAATACTTTGTGTATGAATTAGTTGGCTGATTTTGTAATATTTAATGAATGTCCCTAAAGATTTCTGACGTTAGGCTTGATGTACAGTAAGCTGTGGGAATGGGAAGTTAATTCCTTCTTTATTAAAAGTAGTATAAACAGTCTGATTCATACTGAAAAATACGTTCCAGTAATCCGAACTATTCACCCATACGCGGATTTTTATATTTACACTGCTGGCAGCAAGTTCTCCTAATTCAATAAAAGGGGCAGGACTGGTGAGAATACGTTTATCATTGGCAATGATTTCGCGCAATACTTTTTCTACTTTATTATAGTCTTCTCCGTAGTCCACGCCAAAATTCCATTCTATACGGCGGGTGTCCAGTTTGCTGTAATTTGTAATGACCCCACTACTCATGGCTCCATTAGGTACATATATCATCTTGTTGTCTGCAGTGATAAGAATAGTATGAAAAATCTGTATTTCTTTTACTGTTCCCGAGGCACCGGTAGAAGCTTCGATAAAGTCCCCCACTTTATAAGGCCTGAACAATAAGATAATCAGTCCTCCGGCAAAATTTTGTAAGTTACCAGACAGTGCCATACCGATGGCAACACCGGCAGAAGCGAGAAGTGCGGCGAATCCTGTCAGTTCGATACCTAATTTCCCTATCACAGCAAGGATCAGCATAATGAGCAGTAGGATATTCACCATGCTCTTTAGGAATGACTGGATACTCGGGTCCACTTTTCTTTTTTCCAAAATACGTGCAAAAAGTCTGTTCAGCCAATTTACGAGGAACTTTCCGATTATAAAAATAATAAGTGCTCCTAATACTCTTTCTCCTAATTGAATGCCGGAGTCGATAAGTTTCTCTAATGCATTGGTTAATTGAATACTTGTTTCAGATGCTAATAACATGATAAATTTACTTTAATTTGACATTTCTAATATATAAAACAATTCAGATTAAAAATCGTTCAGAATACCTTTACCTTGACGTACAATTTCTGCTTCTCCGTTTGTACAGTTCACAATGGTAGAAGGTTCTATGCCTCCGATTCCTCCGTCAATAATTAGTTCTACCTCTTTGCCGAATTTTTCTTCTATCAGTTCTGGAGTGGTAATATATTCTATGTCTTCGCCATCTTTCAGAGGCAACGTGGTGGTCATGATGGGTGCTTTTAGTATATGGCATATTTCCCTGATGATGTTGTTGTCTGGTACGCGTATACCTACTTCTTTACGGTTCTTGAATATTTTGGGCAGACGGTTTCCCGTATTCAGGATAAAAGTGAACGGTCCGGGAAGATTGCGTTTCATTAGCTTGAATGTGCTGTTGTCTACTTTGGCATATTCGCTGATATTGCTTAAGTCGTAACAGATAATGGATAAATTGTTTTTACGTGGATCAATGTTTTTCAGTTTGCAGATACGTTCTATTGCACGTTCTTTCAGACCATGACATCCTATGGCATACATCGTATCGGTAGGGTAAATAATTAACCCTCCCTCTTCCAATACCCGGATTACTTCTTCCAGATCTTTGGGATTATTATTCTTATTATAAAGTCTTAAAAGCATGTTATTTTAATTTTTAGATTTTTTTTCACGCAAGCGTTCTGCAATAGCCCATTGTAGGGCGGCTTCCTCTTCTTTTCCGACTCTCATCAATGCGTCTCCGAAATATTCATGGGCCTTCGGATGTTCCGGCTTTAAAGAAACAGCCCGGTCAAAATCTCCCAAAGCTCCTTCTATATTATCTAATGCCAGTCTGTTTTTCCCTCGATTGTAAATAGCTTTGAATAAAGCGGGACTAAGGCGTACCGCTTCATTCAGACAAACTTCGGCTTCGTAGTATTCCTTGTCATTATGTAATGTGATACCTTTACGTACCCAAGCGTCCGTATAAGAAGGATTCAATTCAATCGCTTTGTCATAATTGGCAATAGCAGCACGTGAATCATGTGCCTGGATGATACATTCATTTCCCATTAAATAATATTCGCGGGCATATTTTTCAAGATTTTTGCGTTGTACATGGAATTGGTCTTTTAGCCGTTTGTTTTCGACTTTCAAATTGTTGATGATTCCCAGCTTCTTACGTATAAATCTTTTGATCAAAGGTTTTTCGATATCATAACGTGAATGGATGGCAAGAAAGAATTGTTCTAGAAATCTTTCAAAATCACCTTTGTCGAAGTGTTGTACCGCTTCTACATATTGTACATCAGCTTGTGCCTGCTTCAATGCTTTTTCAATGGACTGGCGGTTATTGAATCGTTGCGAGAACTTTACTATTTCCGGGCGGACAAAGATATCTCCACGTGTAATTTGCTTTTTTAGTTGGATGCCGTCTAGTGAAGTACAGCGGCTCAATGCTACGTAGGCTTGTCCACCGGCAAACACCCCTCCTGTAAAATCAATAACGACCCTGCTGAAAGTCAATCCTTGGCTTTTGTGTATCGTGATGGCCCATGCCAAACGGATAGGATATTGTATAAATACTCCTAATTCTTCTTCTTCTATTTTTTTTTCTAGTTCATTATATTTATATCGTATATTGCGCCAACTGTCTTTTTTAACGTCAAATTCCTGTCCGTCTTCTGTGATAACATATAATGTATCCTCTTCGTCTATACCTGAAATGGTGCCAATCGTACCGTTCACCCAACGGTGGTCGTAATCGTTTTTTATAAAAATAATTTGTGCTCCTGGTTTTACTTCCAGTTCCATTTGGGTGGGGAGGCTGCTTTCTGGAAATTCTCCGTGTATCTCACCGGTCAGAATCGTTGATTCTCCAGGTAGTTCAGATAATTTCTTTTCATTGATAAAGTCTACGGTGTCTCTCCGGGTAGCAAGTGTGATATACATATCACTTTCATTTTCTTCTATGTGAGTGTTGTAACGGGTGTTCAGTAGTTGCAAGTCGGCTGCTCCGGCAGTATTGGTCCGGATATGATCCAATACGTTAACAAAAATTTTGTCCGACTGGCGGTATACTTTTGTCAGTTCTATGGATACCAGCTCCATTTCCTGAAAGACCCGTGCCGAAAAGAAATAAGGGGTGGGATAGAAGCGGTTGATTATCTCACGTTCGTCATTTTTAATGACTGGTTCAAGTTGAAAAACATCTCCTACCAGCAATATTTGCTTGCCTCCGAATGGTTCACGCATATTTTGTGAATATACCCGCAATATTTTGTCTATAAAGTCAATAATGTCTGCCCGAACCATGGAAATTTCATCGATGATCACTAATTCTACTTCTTTTATCAGTTTTCGATGAGCGGAAGTATATTTTAGAAAGCTATGTAACTTTCCATCTTTCAAACTGAATTTAGGATCATCCGGTAAAAGTGGATAGAATGGTAATTTAAAAAAACTATGCAGTGTGCTTCCACCGGCATTGATAGCTGCAATACCTGTGGGAGCCAGTACTATATGTTTCTTTTTGGTTACTTCGCAAACATATTTTAGAAAAGTAGATTTACCTGTACCCGCCTTTCCAGTGAGGAATACTGACTGACGTGTATATTGGATAAGGTTCAAGGCATCTTGAAACTCTTTATTATGAGTGTCTACTTGCATTTTGTCCATACGTTTGAAAATGAATGGACAAAGATAGTGGAAATCCCGTAAAAGGGCATAAAAAAGACGGTTAAATAACCGTCCTTTTTTATAGTCCTACAGGGGATTGCCCTGTATTGGTTCTAATTTACTTTGTTTCGTTCAACATAACGTAACCCCAAATCATAGGATCAGCGTTAGCAATTTTGTGAAAAATGTTTTTTACCTTTTTCATAATGTTATCCTTTCTTTTTTTAATTAATACCTAAAAACACTCATAAATAGCAGGCGCACCTCCCGGTTGGCCTTCTTTAAACAATCTTTCTTTTTACCTTAGTAGCTACTAAAAAAATATCTTTTTATGTTTTACAACACAAAGATAAGGAGTTTGTTCGTTATGATATATGTTTTACAGCATATTTTTAATCGATATCTCAATTTTATTGATTTAGGTCAAAAAAAGTAGGAGTTTCTTATTGCATTTTGGTGAATATTTTGTTTGCTTCTGTCGTATAACATATAAATCAGTTTGTTTATCTCAAGAAGTATTGCTTGATTTGTGATATCATAATAATATCAAAAATAAATCATTATGGAAACAAAAGAAATGTCTTACAATGAGCTGGTAATTAATGGGTTTATGGCTTTGTTTTTTAACTTGGTTATGTTGCCTGCACTAGTATTCCTGAACTTTTTGATTTTTGGACAACTACCTTGGTTATCTATTCCTGTTTTGTTTATGCTGGTATTGTTGTTTGTGCTGATGCTTCCGGGATATTTTTCTCAAGAACCTAATGAGGCACGTGTGATGGTGTTTTTCGGTGAATATAAAGGCACTTTTAAAAACACAGGCTTCTTTTGGGTAAACCCTTTCATGAACAAGAAGAAGTTGTCTCTTCGCGCCCGTAATCTGGATGTGGAGCCGATAAAGGTGAATGATAAGATTGGCAATCCTATTCTGATAGGGCTGGTTTTGGTCTGGAAATTGAAAGATACTTATAAGGCGATGTTTGAGATTGACGCGCAGACGATGGCGGACAGTAAAGGGACAGGGACGGCAAGTGTCAGCGTGGCAGGGCGTATGAATGCCTTTGAGGATTTTGTACGTGTGCAGAGTGATGCGGCCCTCCGTCAGGTGGCCGGACAGTATGCTTACGATGACAATGAGCATGATACGAATGAGCTGACCTTGCGTGGCGGAGGTGAGGAGATTAATGACCAGCTGGAACGTCAGCTTAATGAGCGTCTGGCTATGGCAGGTATGGAAATAGTAGAGGCCAGAATCAATTATTTGGCTTATGCTCCGGAGATTGCAGCGGTGATGCTTCGTCGTCAGCAGGCAAGTGCTATTATTACAGCGCGCGAAAAAATAGTGGAGGGGGCTGTTTCTATGGTTAAAATGGCTTTGGATAAATTAGCCGAGGATGGAATTGTAGAACTGGATGAAGAAAAGAAAGCCGCTATGGTCAGTAATTTGTTGGTAGTGCTTTGTGCGGATGAGCCAGCACAGCCGGTAATTAATTCCGGAACGTTGAATCATTAGTGTAGGAGATGGCAAAGAAAGAAACGATAAAAAGTTTTGTGCTCAGAATGGATGCGGAAACCATGGAAGCTATCGAGAAATGGGCGGCGGATGAATTCCGTTCCACGAATGGACAGCTTCAATGGATTATAGCGGAAGCTTTGCGCAAGAGTGGCAGAATGAAGAAAAAGAAGACAATAATCAAAAAGGAAGAAAAAGAATGATACAGTTGTTTTGATTGTTTATACTGTTCGGGTCTATAAAAAAGGGCGTCAATATCGATAAAACAAATTATTTTTCTTATTTTCATAGGGTATTTTAATCCTGGGTGATCTTATAAGTAGAAACAGAATTAGTATTCACTTTTTTAATACCTTAATGAATATGAGAGCGCATAAAAAACAATTGATTGAATGGATACTGCTCGTTGTCTTTTGGTTGAGTGTCATTCCGGGATGGAGTCAGGAGAAGACACCGTTTGCTGAAGAGAATACTTATATTACAGTCAGCGGTGTAGTAAAGGACAAACAAAATAGAAAGACTTTAGAGTATGTCAATGTATCAGTTCCGGGCAGAAGTGTGGGGACGGTGACAAATGCGGATGGTGAATTTTCTTTGAAGATAGAAGATGCGGAGATGGTTTTTGCTTTAGAGATTTCACATATCGGTTATCATAATAATAGAGTACGTTTGGATAAAGAACATTTGTCGGATTTAAAGATTTACCTTACCCCTCATGCCAATATGTTGAATGAGATTGTGGTTTATGCCCACAATCCTCGTCTTATAGTGGAAGAGGCCATTCGCAAGATTCCTGTCAATTACAGCAATAAAAACAATATGCTTACCGGCTTTTACAGGGAAACTGTTCAGAAAGGGCGTCGTTATATCAATATTTCGGAAGCTATTATTGATGTTTACAAGACTTCTTATGAGGATATGACAACTACCCGCGACCGGGTGCAGGTTTTGAAGGGGCGCCGGTTGCTCAGTCAGAAAGTCAGTGATACGTTGGGGGTGAAACTGGCTGGTGGTCCCACTTTATCTATCTATGTTTTCTTTATGGAAGAACCGGTCCAGATAGACAATCGTCAGCAATATGTGATCAGTTTCCGTCCCCGTGTCGTTTTGCCTTATGCCTTGTATTATGGCAAATTGTATATTGATCGTGACAAGTTGTCGTTTACCCGTGCGGAATTTAGCTTGTCTATGGATAATAAAGTCAAGGCAGTGCAGGCTATTCTAGCCAAGAAACCCTATGGCTTACGTTTTAAGCCACAGGAACTTTCTTTCCTTGTTACTTATAAAGATATGGATGGGAAAACCTATCTGAATTATATCCGTAACCGTATCCGGTTTAAGTGTGACTGGAAGCGCAAACTTTTCTCTACCGGCTATACTGTGCTTTCAGAGATGGTGGCAACGGATAGGAAGGAAAATAATGTGGCGATCATTCCCGGAAAGATGGCTTTTCATCAGAAAGATGCTTTTTATGATAAAGTGGATGAATATTGGAGCGAGGATTTTTGGGGCTCCTATAATATCATTGAACCTACGGAATCATTGGAAAATGCAGTCCATAAGTTAAAGAAACAATCGCGTTAAAGTCTCGGATGAGGTTCGTATGATTGAAAAGAACTACCAAAAAAGAAGTAGATGCTGAATGATTTGTTAACACTGGCCAGAATAAGAGAGGGAGATATAAAGGCGTTTGAAGATGTGTTTCGCCGTTATTATTCTCCTCTCTGTTGGTATGCCATGAGCATCACCGGCAGTATGGAAGCTGCGGAGGAAATAGTAGAGGAGTTGTTTTATGGGTTTTGGAGAGATCGGGAGAGGCTGCCGTTGTTCCGTTCTATGAAAAGCTATCTTTATATTGCGGTGCGCAATCAGTCTTTTCAATATTGCGAGCATCAGGAGGTGAGAAACAAATATCGGGAGTTTGTCCTCTCGCGGAAGGGGCGGACACAGGATAGCAATCCTCAAGAAGAGATGGAATACCAGGAATTAAGACATTTGATAGATGCTACGCTTGCTCGGATGCCGGAACGAAGGTTGCGCATATTCCGGATGCATCGTATGGAAGGTAAAAAGTATGCGGAAATAGCCTCGCAGCTTTCTTTGTCAGTGAAGACTGTAGAGGCTGAGATGACAAAAGCTCTTAAAGCATTAAAAAAAGAAATTGAGAATTATATTATAAGGACATGAGTGAAACAAAAAGAAATAAGGAAAGAGTGGATCAGGCATGGAATAAATTGTATGACCGTTTGGATGCTGACGGACTTTTGTTATCAGACCGGCAGAATAGAAAACGTTTGTCTGCATCCATGTTGTGGAAGTGGGGGGCTGTGGCTGCTATATGGGTCGGAATAGGTGTCTTTTTGACTACTACTTATCGAAAAGTGAGCCGGTGGAAGTTCGGGCTTTAATTATGCAGGAGAACACGGAGCAATCTACTTTGGTGACCACACTCGAGGATGGATCTATTGTCTATATGGGTGGGGAAACCTCTTTGCAATATCCTGAACATTTCTCTATGGACAAGCGTGAGGTCAGTTTGCAGGGAAACGCTCTGTTTGATGTGGCCGGTAACCGGGAACGTCCTTTTCTGATTGAAACGGAGGAGGTCAGAATTGAGGTCTTGGGAACGATGTTTCATGTAAAGAGTGATGTAGGGAGTACTTTCGAACTGTCCGTACAGCGCGGCAAGGTCAAAGTGGCATTGAAAAATAAAAATCAAGAGATGTATGTCAATGCAGGTGAAGCGGTGACGCTTAAAACACATCAATTGCGTTTCACTGATTATAGGGACGATACCCGGATAGCCCATTATTGGAAAAGTATGCGTTTCAAAGATGAATCTTTGATGAATATCCTTAGGGTTATTAATATGCATTCTTCCGGTTTGCAGCTTAAGACTTCCCCCTCCTTAGGGGAGCGTCGGCTTACGGTTGCATTTTCCGGGGAATCTCCGGAGTCTATGGCAGAGCTTATCTGTCTGGCTATGAATTTAAAATATACTCGTGAAGGTGATATAGGTGTTTTATCCGAATAAAGTGGGAAAATGAATCATATTCGTACATATCATTATTATTGGCATATCTTCTTTTTCAGTTTGTTGGTTTGCATGACGGAATTTACGAAAGCGGCGGATAGAGGTGTGTTGGAGCGAGTCATTTATCTTGCTAAGAGTAAGGGTACTGTCTATACTTTACTGGGGAAGGTGTCCGAACAGTCTGGTTTCCTTTTTGTTTATGACAGCAAGGTGGTGGACAATGATCGTACGGTGAAGTTGGGGGCAGGACAGCGCACTATTCGTCAGGTTGTTTACGAAATTATCGGTCGGCAGGATATCAGTCTGCATATTGTGGAGAATCATATTTTGATCAATCAGTTGCAGGTGCAATGTCCGGTTGTTACCACTTCTAAAGATACTTTGGCCTATTTTACTTTAGAAGGCAAGTTGCAGGATAATCAGTCGGGGGCTCCCATTGCTTACGGCACGGTGGGGGTAGTCGGTACTTCTATAGGCAGTATTACCAATCAGAATGGCGAATTCCGTTTACGATTGCCCGATTCGTTGAGACAGGGGCGCATCGTGGTTTCTCATGTGGGGTATGTGGGACAGGAGATGGATATGTCTTTATTAGAGGCTCAACACGCGGTGTGGTCTCTGGAGCCTCGGGTGATTCCTATTCAAGAAGTGGTGATTCGTGCTGTCAATCCTATACGGTTGTTGCGTGAGATGTTGAAAGCTAAAAAAACAAATTATGCGTCGGTTCCTATTTATCTCACTACATTTTATAGGGAAGGGGTTCGGTATAAACAAAAATTTCGTAATCTGACAGAGGCTGTTTTTAAAATCTACAAACCTTCTCCTTTGTTGAATCATTTTCAGGATCATGTAAAACTATTAAAGATGAGTCGCATAGTCAATAGTCAGGAACGGGATACACTGATAGCCAAGATAAGTGCGGGAATTGATGCTTGTTTGCAACTGGATATTGTCAAGAACTTGCCGGATTTTCTGTTGCCTGACGATAAGGGTAATGTGTACTCTTATGCCTCCTGTGATATGACGGTGATAGACAATCGTTTGGTTAATGTGATTTCCTTTCGACAGAATAAAGGAATAAAAGAACCTCTTTATTGTGGCGAATTATATATTGATGCTGAAAACAATGCGTTGGTTCAGGCGCGTCTTGAAATCAATCCTGCCTATGTGAGGCAAGCTACGGATATGTTTATAGAACGAAAGACACGGAAGTGGAAAATAACCGCGCAAGAGGTGGTTTATACCATTTCTTACAGGCAGTGGAATGGCATTTATTACATGAATCATATTCGTGGCGATCTTTATTTTAAAGTGAAACTTAAACGGCAATGGTTTAGTTCTTCTTCCTTGCATACATGGTTTGAAATGGTTACCTGTAAGGTGGATACAGATAATGTGACCCGTTTCCAACGTAAAGAACGGATGCCTACACGCACTATATTTTCGGATACACATTTTAAATATGATGCTGACTTTTGGGGGGAGTTTAATGTTATCCCGTGGGAGGAAGAACTGGGTACTGTCATTGAAAAGTTGTCTTCTAAAATAGAACAGATAGAATACTAAAATAAAAGTTGGATACGGAGCATTGTACTTGGTATCTTTTATCATGATATATGATAGAATATGTTAGCCTGAAGTATGTAAGTTTGTATATTCATCAGCCTTTAGCTTAAAATCGATTCGGTTGTCCGGTCAATTTTTTACCCGTGTCAGAAAGCATGCTTTTACACGTATATCTGCATAGGATTACACATATGTATGTGCGGACTTATGCGGATGTATGTGGAATCTCCTATATAATAACTACATTAGGTTTAAAAACAACTATGCAAATCTGATATAGTAATAACAATAGAAGTTGTTAACTAAATCCTAGTACACGTCTGTGAAATCATTCACCTCCAAAAGATAAGGACATTTTCAAAAAAGATCAAGAGCTTTTCAAAAAAGAACAAGAACTTTTTTAAAAAGATAACGAGCTTTTTTAAAAGTGTCTTGGTCTTTTTACCGCTACCGGGGGTGCTATTATATTCCGTGGAGATATGCACACTGTTTGCGAGCAAAAAACAAGAACGCCTTATTTTACGTCAAGTTGGAATAGTCTAAAAAAGAAGTTTATATAACTGAAAGTAAACATGTTATACAGAAATCAGCTTCAAAACGTAGTGAGGGCATAGGGTATAAGTGAGGGCAATAATTTTTACTATAACTACATAAGTAGCTTATAATGAGTTTGTTTTGCACAAAGTGAGGGCATGAGGGCATAATTGCATCTAACTTTGCAATGATGATGCGTCAAGAAGACTTTCGGAAATTGTTCGAAGAAGAAAATGATCCTTTAAGAGCGAATGCCCTTTCCTATGATTTTGCAGGTGAGCCGATGTTTACCCAATATTCATTTTAGTCTGTCGCGCGCGATAATATAATATGGTATATACTTTTTGATATTGTAAAATGGATTATCGAAATAACCATTTTGTATAATCTGTAAATCAGATGTTTATAAGTATAATCACAAAAAAAATAGAAAAAATAGTAGATATATTTGGATAAAGAAATGAAATCAACTACTTTTGCATCCGCTTAGCAAGAGAGGTAAGTTTAAAACTGACAAGATGATTTGAAGAACATAGATGAAACAAAAAAGTTTTA
>OHKT01000673.1_pt1 | contig 10713 bp, 9 predicted proteins | sample 1568871 | NCBI WGS metagenome assembly OHKT01 (sample SAMEA3879558, study PRJEB24766) | human gut metagenome | biome: human-associated habitat; feature: feces | place: USA | collected 1985/1987
ATCCGTTTTTATGTCGGAAGGAGTCGCACTGTGCTTCGGCGTAAAATAGGTATCCGTCACATTCCCGACTTGCGGGATCGAAGCCAGCTCCTTCAATAAGGCCACCCGCACATCCTCATTAATAAAAAGCTGTATGCCGGACAAATAGACAATCCCATTGCGATCGAAGCCCAGATCCTTGTGATTGACGAAACGCATTTGCAACATCACCACCCACGCAGCGACAATAAACAGGATACTGACAGCCAATTGCAAGGTAACGGCCCAATTGCCCGGTCGTCTTCCTTTCCGCCCGCGGCCGGACAGCCAAGCGGCTTAACTGCCAAAAAAGGACAGAACCGACAAGGAGCACCAATAGCATCACTCCTACTCCGCAGAGGGCAAAAAGCCCTAATACCCGCGGCATCTCCATCGAAATCCCCAGCAATCCGGAAAAGACCGGATTGACAGCCACCACCAAATAGCAGGCCGGAAGCAACGCCAAAAGAATGGCACAAGTCAATTCAAACAACATTTGCCCGATAAGCTGTCCGCCCGACGCTCCATTCACAGCCCTCAGACGCAACTCGCGCATGCGTTGACGAAAAAGATCAAGATGCAGATTCAGGAAGTTAAACAAGGCGCTGAAAAGCAACAACATTCCGGCGACAACGAACAAACGTATGAAATTCAGTGTAAACGGAGCCTCATCCTTCAGCCGGTAGCGTACGTCTCCTATCGGCAACATCCGTATTTCGACATTCTCGTTCGCCAGTGACCGCGAAGGATAATCACGCAATTGACCGGCAAGGCGACCGACATCCGTATAAGGAGGCAACTTCGCATACATCTGCAAAGAGGCAAAATTCCATATCGCCTTCCCGGATTCATCCACAAAGGTCTTATGCATCTTTATCTGCTCATGGGAAAGAATAGCCTCAAACGACAAATTAGTGTTGCTTGGGGGATCTTTAATGACTGCCGTAACGGTATAAGGCGGATCATATTGAGTCAAGCCTGTACTTTTTACAGACTGTCCGATAGCCTTTTCCACGTCCCCGAACAAACGTACGGCAACCGTTTCCGTCAGGATCATATTATTGGCGACCTGCAACGGATGCCAGGCGTCGCCACTTACGATTGTCTACGGAAAAACATCTAAAAAAGCACTGTCCGTAAAAAGCGTAAGCAATCGGACATAGGGCGTCCCTTCGGTCTTGCAGTCATTTTGATCGATAAAAAAGACGGTAGAGGTCTGCATGGCAGGAAACCGGTCATGCAGTTTCCGGTCCAGAATGCCCGAAACCATATCGTTTGTCTTGCCTGCCTGTTTGTCAAACGAGTAAACACGATAAATGCGATCAGCATCAGGATAGAAACCATCATACGACGTCTCATAACGCAACCAATAGAGCGCCGGGACGAAACAGGCAAGTCCGAAGGCCAATCCGAAAATACCGGTCAGCGACTGTGTCTTGAATTTCCACATATTACGGAAAGCGATTTTCAGATAAAGTGCAAGCATGATACCATCTAATTAAAGTTACGACTCTTGAAACAAGGGCAAAAAACATGCCAATACACATAATTATATAATATACAACACCTTGCAACAATGCAAGGCCATCAGAAGTGTCTAATTATTTGACAGCGGTGTAAATATATTAGACACTTTCCAGGGGATTCCGGCCGGACGGAGCAGTCACGCCTATCCGCCCGACCACATGTCACGCCTATCAACCGCCTCCCACTTCGCTTACGTGTTGAACAACATAATAAATATATTGATATTCAAAGCCATAATCCAATATAAAAAGGTAAGTTTGCCTTCAACATAAATACAAACAATATGGCTACAAAAAGCTACAAATGGTTCTTCCACCTCACCGAAAACCTTCTGACAAAAGACGTGACGAACGACTACATCGCCACAGTGAAAACCCTCCTTCCGAAGACGGTCGACAACCTCGCCGACGACATCGTGAAGGAAACGGCCTACAACCGCGAGACAGTCATCGGCGTCATCACCCTGTATGACAAGAAAATCATCGAATCGGTCTGCCAGGGCAACACCGTCAACACCGGCTCGACGCTCTACGCACCGGCCCTGCCCGGCTCGTTCATCGGGACGGACGGCGTGGTGGACCCCTCGACTGGCTTCCGTAAGGAACTGGAAACGGTACTGCCCGTCTTTTCAGGCAACGTGCTCGACTCAGGCGGCGCACACATCGGGCTGGTGACCGACTCGGCCACCGGACGCACGGACGGATTCATGACACCGGGCAACACGATCGACATCACGGGCAAGAAGATCCGCAGCCTCAACGCCGACGGGTCGGGCATCGGAAGCATCAAGTTCGTCAATGTCGAAACAGACGCGATGGCGGCAACGATCGCTTCGCTGACGATCAACGATCCGGGGCGTGTCATACTGGTCGTCCCAGCCAGCCTTACGGATGGGACATACCGGCTGGAGATCGAAACGTATTACAGCAACAACAACACATTTCTGAAATCTCCCCGTACATTGATATATACCCCCCTTTACATCGGCAAGGTTCCAAGTAGCGGTGGCAGTGGCGAAGATGAAAGACCGGGAGAACTCTAACGGCTTTCAACAGATATTTTCCTATGGTAGCCGTAAGTGCTCATCTATGGCTGCCATAGGTGGGCATCTACTCCTGCCATAGGCGAGCGGCTACGGTTGCCGTAGGTGTCCACCGACTTTTGCCATAATTATCCTTACTCAAGATCGGAGAAGGAAGATCCATAACAGCTACATTTTATTTTTCAGATATTCATAAATAGCCAACTGTGCCCGTACCTTCACCGGGTTATCATCCCGTTTGAAATTGTTATGCAGGTGTTCGTCGATCAGACAGGCTTTCACATTATCTTGCAACTGTATTTTCAGAATATCTATAATGCATTGCTTGATTTCCGCATTCAGAATCGGGAAAGCCGTCTCTATACGGCGATTCAAGTTCCGGCGCATCCAATCGGCGGAAGTCAGGAACAAATCTTCCTCGCCGTCATTATAGAAGTACCAGATGCGGGAATGTTCCAGAAACATATCCACTATACGGGTCACCCGGATATTCGCACTGAACGGACGGTTCGGAACCAGGCAACAAATTCCCCGGACAATCAGATCGATTTCCACCCCGTTCTCGCTTGCGTTATACAATTCATTGATCATATTCTGATCATGCAGTCCGTTCATCTTCAACACGATGCGTCCTTTACGTCCGGCCTTCACATGCTCAATCTCCCGATGGATCATGCGAGTCAGTTCCGGCACCATATTGAAGCGGGCGACCAGCAGATGGCGGAATGTCGGTCCGGCCAGCTTCCCTTCCAGCACCGCAAACACTTTGTTTATATCGGTTATCAATTCCGCATTCGAAGTCAGCAACGCCATATCGGAATAGATGCGTGCCGTTTTTTCATTGAAATTGCCGGTACTCAAATAGGCAAAATCCCGCCGTTTGCAGCCGTCTTCCGTATCTTTCCGCAGAATAACCGCCACTTTTGCATGTACTTTCAGTCCGGGGATGCTATAGATGATGCGAATCCCCGCCTGCTCCATCCGTTCGGCCGTACTCATATTGTTTTCTTCGTCGAAACGGGCTTTCAGCTCCACAAAGACCGTCACCTTCTTCCCGTTCTGAGCAGCGCTGATCAACGTGTTGATAACAGCCGAATTCTCTGCCACCCGGTATTGCGTGATTTTGATCTCATCTACTTTCGGATCAAAAGCCGCCTCCATCAGGAAGCGGATCAGGTAGTCGAAAGACTGATAGGGGAAATGCAACAGGATATCCCGTTTTTTCACCGCCCGGAAGACAGAGCCCATCTCGTCCAGAAAAGGCACACGCATGGGAGACGGGACCTGCTGCTCCAGTTCTTTTCCTCTTGGATTCGGCAGTTTGATCAGATCCTGCAAATTGTTATACCGTCCTCCCAATACCAGATCGTCTGTGGTAATACCAAAAGCATTGCATATAAACGCCAAGAAATCATCGGGCATATTGCTGTCATACATAAACCGGCTTAAGGCACCGATCTTGCGCTTTTTCACTTTCTTACGAATGTTTTCCACGATATTCCCGCCTTTCTCGTCATCCAGGTAAATATCGGCATCCCGTGAAATCTTGATGCTATAACAACTCTCCACCACATAACCGGGGAAGATACTGGACAAATTGGCCCGGATAATATCGTCGATAAACATGATATAGTGTTTTCCTTCATGCGTAGGCAATTCGATAAAACGAGGTACTTTCGCATACGGGATTTTCATCAGGGCATAATAATAGTCCGGCACATAATCCGGCTCCGCCATCCGCTTGCTCTTTTTCACCATCCGGATCACCAGATAAAGACGACGGTCGCGTATGAACGTACGGATATCCCCCGCTTGTATCATGACCGGCGAGAGAAAAGGGAACACCTCTTCATTGAAAAAGTTATGCACGAATTCTTCATGAAACGGTTCCGGCCGGCTGTCCTGATACAGGTAGATATCCTGCCGGTTCAATTCCTGCAATACTTTGGAGAATATGCGATAGTATTCGCGCTGCTGTCGGTTCACCTCTTCCGTGATTTCGGCAAGCGTCTCTTCGGCTTCCGCCCCGCTTTCTTCGGTGAAGTTCTTTTTCATGATTACTCCCCGGTGCTCGGCAACCCTTATTTCGTAAAACTCTTCGAGATTGGACGAATAGATCGACAGGAACTTGATACGCTCATAGATAGGGAGCGTTTCATCCTCCGCTTCCAGCAAAACGCGATAGTTGAAGGACAACCAGCTAATATCACGTTTAAAGTATTTATGTGAATTCTCCATCGTATTATTATCTTCGGTCGGTAAATATAAATACTTTTGTGGGATAAAAGAAATTGTTATGCTTAAAATAGGACTTCTTTCAGATACCCACGCCTGGTGGGACGACAAGTACATGGAATATTTCTCGGAATGTGACGAGATCTGGCATGCTGGAGATATCGGTTCGGACACACTGGCGGCACGCCTGGCTGCCTTGAAACCGCTTCGTGCCGTATATGGCAACATCGACGGGCAATCGCTTCGGCTGCAATATCCGCAGGTCGCTCATTTCAAAGTTGAAGAAATAAACGTGATGATGACACATATAGGAGGCTATCCCGGACGTTATAACCCGCTTATCCGGAAAGAACTGTACGACACCCGCCCTAATCTTTTCATTGCCGGACATTCGCATATCCTGAAAGTCGCTTTCGACAGAAGTTTGAATTGTTTGTATATAAATCCGGGGGCAGCTGGTAAGAGCGGGTTTCATCAGATAAGGACTCTGGTACGTTTCGTTATAGACGGGAAACAGATCAAGGATTTGGAAGTTATTGAATTGGGGAACCGATAAGAAGGTGTCAAAACATCTTCATCACGATCTTTCAGTAAACAGTAATTTGTTCTGACATACCTCCTTATCGATTCTAACAACCAGCACAGCAGAAATTTTCTGCCAGCAGGACCGTGTTTTGCAAATAAGCAAACTCCTGTTCAAAATATTCGCTGAAAACACCCGAACCCAGATTTTCTTCAATCTGTTTGGAAGTCCAGAGCTTTCCGTTCGGTTGTTTGATCTGATCCATGACCTTTTCTGAACGCACACACATCACATACAAGTTCACCAGATGTTTCACCTTTTCGTTCTCAAATGTGTACCGAATCAGGAAGCGGGGCATGACATCTTCTTTTTCACCCAAGCCACCCATTGTTTCACGCACCGTACTTTCTATACTATGACGGAACAAAACATAGCTGTAGAACGGATAGTCGATCGTATCCGGAGATACAAAAGACTTCTTCCCTCTGTTTACCAGATAAAGCATTCCCTGATAAATAACAGCCACACGTACGACAGGATGATAATACTTTTTTGGTAACGAACGACTTACGGATCGAGCTATGCAACCTATCACCTTTCCACCGTCGTTCAGAACAGGTAACCACATTTCTTTCCGAAGGCTGCCTTGCATCATCGAAATCCTTATCTGTTCATATAGAATCAAAAATACTCCGATAACGATCCCAAGCTCTCTGTATAAAAAACGCTCCATACGCACGCTCTGCATCGTTTCGGGCAGAATACTGTATACCAAAATAATGAACAGATGCAATGTATAAAGGTTCTGGATGAGCTGGGCGACAAAAAAGAATTCATTTAACGTAGTACGCATCAATGTCCGCTTGTAGGTCGGATGCTGAGAAGTCCGGATCCGCCGCAATATTGTCCGCTTGGCAAACCCCAAAAACGCCAATACCACAACCAACAACACTTCTGTTATCAACGGAGAATAAATAAACAACACCGGTTCAAGCCGAAGGCAAAGAAAAATCGAATAAAGAACTAATGTTGTCGCAGCCGGTAACAACAAAAATTGATAAACCTTATCCTTACTCAGGATCTGAAACAAGAAAATACAAACGAAACAAAAGGTAACGCCGATTATGAAGGATAACAAATATGAAAAATAATTATCCAAAAACATAAACAGCAACAGTGGCACTAAGCCTATAGCCTGATTATCCAGGCTCCTCTTCACTTTGTTCATACCCTTTCCACCTTTTTTCCCTTTATAACATAACAAACTGTACAGAGAAATGTTTTCGCCATCATACGTGTTTTTCAGCGTGATAAGAGGAACGGACCAGTGGAGCGCTTTCCACCTTTTTGAACCCTTTTTGTAAAGCAATTGATTTATAAGACTCAAACTGTTCGGGCGTAACGTATTCTTTTACCGGAATATTTTTCCGGCTTGGCTGCAAGTATTGCCCGATTGTCAAGACGGAGACACCGGCAGCCCGCACGTCATCCATCAATTCGCAAACTTCCTCGACTGTTTCACCTAAGCCTACCATTATACCGGTCTTGGCAACAACGCCTTGTGCAGCTATACGCGCAAGCACGGAAAGGCTCACTTCGTACTTCGCGGCACTACGCACTTCGGGACTGATACGGCGAACGGTTTCCATATTATGGGATATTATTTCGGGAGCGGCTGCCACCACTTTATCCACCAGTTCCAACCGTCCCTGAAAGTCGGGGATTAAGACCTCTACTGTCGTTTCAGGATTAACCGCTTTTATCGTACGGATCGTATCCACCCAATGCTGCGCACCCAAATCAGGCAAATCATCCCGGTCGACAGAAGTAATGACCGCATGTTTCAAATTCATCAGCCGGATACTTTCCGCCACATTCGCAGGCTCCTTCGGGTCCAACGGGAGCGGCTTGCCAGTCAACGTATTGCAGAAACGGCAAGAACGCGTACAGATATCTCCCGCAATCATAAAGGTAGCCGTCCCTCTGCTCCAGCACTCTCCCATATTCGGACATTTTCCGCTGGTGCAGATAGTATGCAGACAGTGGGATTCAACGATGCTTTTTGTCCGTGTGAACTGTTCGTTCCCACCCAGCCGGATTTTTAGCCAATCCGGCTTTCTCAAATGTTCTGACATTATAAGTTACAAATTATCAAATAAAAAGTTAGACATTCTGGTATACAGATGATAGCGGGTGTTTCCACCGTAGATACTATGATTACGGTCTTTGTAAACCTGCATTTCAAACTGTTTACCGGCTTGTACTAAGCTCTCAGCATAATCCATTGTCTGCTGGAAATGCACATTATCGTCGGCTGTGCCATGAATCAACAACAACTTCCCCTGCAAATCCTTCGCCAGACGGATCGGTGAAGTAGCGGCATACCCTTCAAAATTTTCTTTTGGCGTACGCATGAAACGTTCCGTATAGACAGAATCGTAATATTTCCAATCGGTAGGAGGTGCAACAGCAATACCGGCTTTGAAAGTTCCATTGCCAACACTCATGGCCATCAGCGTATTGTAACCGCCGAAGCTCCATCCCCAGATAGCCATGCGGTTCTTGTCGACAAACGGCAATTTGCCTAAAGCCTGTGCCGCTTCCACCTGGTCCTTGGATTCTAGTTCCCCCATCCGCAGATAGGTACATTTACGGAAGGCTTCTCCGCGGGCTCCTGTGCCACGTCCGTCCACACAAACCGTAATGATCCCGTTAGCCGCCAGATATTGTTCCCAGTCAAAGCTATATTTATCCAATACCTGCTGGGAGTTCGGGCCACTGTACTGGAACATCAGAACCGGATATTTTTTCGACTCGTCGAAATCGACCGGCTTCACGATCCATGCATTCAGTTCATAATCGGAAGCTGTACGCACTTTGATAAATTCTTTCTCGGCATATGAATAGCCAGCCAGCTTATCGACTAAACGGGCATTATCCTGCAGGACACGCAGGACTTTATTCGACTTCGTCTCGTTTACGGTGATTTTAACCGGCGTATTTGCATTTGAATATTGATTTACATAATAAGCGAAGTTATCGCTGAATGTTGCATTATTCGTTCCTTCCTGTGTGGAAAGTTTCGTCTTTACTCCTTTCGCATCGATTTTATATATAGCACGCCGGATCGGACTTTCTTCGGCCGATTCATAATAGACCGTCTTTGTCGCTTCATCATAACCCAGAAACGCAGTCACATCCCAATTGCCCTTCGTCACCTGGCGCTGCATGACACCCGTAGGAGAATACAGATAAATATGCGCATAACCATCCTGTTCGTTTACATATGAGAAACTGTTCGCATAGAAATGGATGGAGTTCAACCATTCCGAATCGACATAAGCCTTATTTTCATCACGCAGGATCAAACGGAAAACACCGCTTTTCGGATTCGCATAATACATATTGAAAACATTCTGATGACGGTTCAAGGTCATCACAGCCAACTGATCGTCATTATTCGTAAAAACAATCCGCGGAATATAGCTGTCCGCTTCTACCGGAACTTTCAATTCTTTTGTATCCTTCGTCGTCACGTCATAAGAATGCAACGTAACTTTCGAATTCTTCTCACCAGCCTTCGGATATTTATAATTATAATAGCCGGGATATAATCCCTCTCCGAACATCTGCATCGAATATTCGGGAACTTCCGATTCGTCGAAACGCACAAAAGCCAGCTGCTCGCTGTTCGGAGACCAAGCCATCAGGTTCGTTACAGCAAACTCTTCTTCATAGACCCAATCGGTAATGCCATTCAGGATTTTATTCATTTCACCGTCTTTCGTCACCTGGACCTCTGTATCATAATCGAATTTACGAATCCATATATTATTGTCACTCACATAAGCGACCATCCTCCCGTCCGGCGAGAATGTCGGAATCATCTGCTTGCCTTTCGAATCTGAAATCGGTTTCACATAATTACGGCGCACATCGTAGTCATACACATTCGCCTTGAATGAACGGCGATAGATCGGTTCCGTATCGCGCCATACAAGAATATGGTGTCCGGTACTGCTAATCGTGTATCCGTCGAACTTGTCAAACGTACACTCACGCGCTTTCTCTGTATTGAATAAAGTATCGACCGGATTTCCAGTACGATAAGAATACTTTATAATCATGTTGCGAGCATCATTCATAGCCGTATAATGCTCGCCATCAGGCATAGAACGCATTTCTCCAATATTAGTAACCTGGCGGAACTGACCGTCTGTAATTTCTTTTAAATCGACACGTTTGCTCCCATTCTGGGCTGCCAGGCTCCCAACCAGCAAGAACGAAAGTAAAGCACCAAACCCTAATCGTTTCATGTATGATTCTATTTTTATCTTAATATTTCAGTTAGAACGGATTGCAAAGTTACTACATTCTTGCGGATTTATTATCTTTGCCCCTATGGAAAACAGCAAACCATATCGTGAATTCGGAGATTTCCTGCGGGAAGTATTTCCTTATAAAGTGCAAAAGATATCAATCAATGCCGGCTTTACCTGTCCGAACCGCGACGGGACGAAAGGTTTCGGCGGTTGTACCTACTGCAACAATCAGACGTTCAGCCCGGAATATTGCCATACAGAAAAAAGTGTAACGGAACAACTGGAAGCAGGCGTTCGCTTTTTCTCCCGCAAATATCCGGAGATGAAATATCTGGCCTATTTCCAAGCCTATACAAACACGTATGACGAACTGGATTCGTTGATTTCTAAATATGAAGAAGCACTCGCCTGTCCGGATGTCGTCGGACTGATCGTCGGTACACGCCCGGACTGTATGCCGGACACGCTATTGGATTATTTCTCCGCTTTATCCCAAAAGAAGTTCGTGATGATCGAATATGGCCTGGAGAGCACGCTGGACCGTACTTTAACCCGTATCAACCGGGGACATACACATGCCGAATCGGAAGAGGCCATCCGCCGCACAGCGGCCCGGAACATATACACGGGAGCCCACTTGATCTTAGGCCTTCCGGGAGAAAGCAGGGAAGAGATATTACACCATGCCGACATTCTGTCCGCCCTTCCGCTCACAACACTGAAGCTTCACCAGTTGCAACTTATCCGAGGCACGCGCATGGCTAGGGAACAGGCGGAACACCCCGAACAGTTTCATCTCTATACCGCCGATGAATACATCGACTTGGTCATTGACTTCATAGAACGATTAACCCCCTCTATTGTCGTAGAGAGGTTCGTATCACAATCCCCCAAAGAGCTACTGATCGCACCGGATTGGGGTTTAAAGAATTTCGAATTTACCGCTAAGGTAAATAAGCGGATCGAGGAAAGAGATACACGGCAAGGACGACTATTTCAAGTCTAAGGCGACATCACCATAAAAGGTAATAGCCTGTTTATTCACG
>OHKT01000686.1_pt1 | contig 10483 bp, 7 predicted proteins | sample 1568871 | NCBI WGS metagenome assembly OHKT01 (sample SAMEA3879558, study PRJEB24766) | human gut metagenome | biome: human-associated habitat; feature: feces | place: USA | collected 1985/1987
CACACCCACGACCTTTGAAAAGGTCGACCAAACTTTTATAATTACTTGCCGAAATAATTTGCTAAACCATAATTTAGACTTCTGAATTATAAACAAAAAACACCCTCTGATTTCTCAGAGGGTGAAAAAAACTAAGTTTTATTAATGCTTATAAAAGATTATTTAACCTTCTTGCGGGTAAAGTAAACTACACCGGTAGCTGATACAAGTACAAGGAGGATAACTACTGCCATAGAAGCATTACCTGTCTTAACTGTACCATTGTTGTTATTGGCTGCATTGTTGCCATTGTTACCGTTGTTAGCTGTATCGGCTGTACCCGGCTTAACTGTTGCGCCTGTTGAAGATGTTGCATCTTCTGTTGCAGGAGCAAGAGTTGTATTAGGTGTTGTTGTATTCTGTGCAATTGTTGTTGCAGGAACTGTTGTTGCAGGAACTGTTGTTGCTGGAACTGTTGTTTCAGGAACTGTTGTTGCCGGAACTGTTGTTTCAGGAGCTGTTGTTGGTACTTGAGAAGCTTCTGTTACAGTTACTGTAGCAACTGCGCCAAGCTTTGTAGCATAGTTGAAGTTTGAAAGGTCAATTCTGAGTGTTACATCAGCAAATTCATATGGTACATTTACAGTGAGGTTCTGACCGTTGTATACAGCGTCAAATGCAACGCCGGATTCAGGTGTGAAGTTCTCTTCTGCACCGCCCCAGCTGTCAGCCCATGTGCCGTTAGCTGCGAACTTAACCTGGTAGTTGTCAAACTCAGGTACATTATGATATGTAATCTCATAAACCTTGTCTGCAACCTGCTCCATCTCATTAGCTGTTGGATCCCAAGCTATGCCGTTTAACCATGATTCATCATCAGGATCACCGTTACCAACAGCATGCATGCTTGTGATTTCAATATCTGTAACAAGCTTTACTGCATCACCTGTTACTGTAATTTCGCTTGTTGATGGGTTGTATGTAACAGTAACATCACATGTATCTGTTACATCAAATGTTATATTATTGCCTGTAGCATCGCCAATCCAGTTCTGCTCGCCGTTAGCTGTATTCTCAGCAACTTTAACCTGGAGCTTTTCAGCAGGAGCAACTCCGCTAAATACCTTTGTATATGTACCGTCAGCATTCTTTGTCATTACATTTTCAGGAGCTTCTTCCGGGCTACCCTTCCATAAAACACCGCAAAGCTCTTCTGAACCTGCTACTACATATGTAGATTCAGCTTCAGGTGTAACGCCGAGGTATTCAGCAATTTTTTCAGCAGATGCTGTGTTAGGATATGTTTCAGGATCAGCAAGCTCATCGGCATACTTAGATACATATAAATCGTAAACATCCTTAGGAGCTGCATTGATGAACTTGTTTGCACAAGTTTCCTGTACCTTTTCAGGAGTAAGGATAGAAGCATTCTTTACACCATATTCATGGAGGAACTGAGCTACCATTTCTTCAGCTGTGATACTTGTAGGAATGCTCTCGCCTACTACACGACCTGTTGATGTGATTTCGAGCTTAGGACCGTAAACAGCGGCATTAGCTTCGCTCTTCCAAACTGATCTATAGTCCTTTTTCTGTGAGTCTTGAGAGTTTTCGTATGTTTCGCCTGTAACAACGATTGTATCGCCGTAGCATGACTTGCCCATGGTTACATTACATGTCTGATAGCTCTTGTCGCCTACAATTGAGAAAATAGCTACATAATCCGCACCATCTTTAAGCGTTCTTTTATATTTTGCATCAATATCGTACGAATAGATGTTGCCACTGACATATTTACAAACCTCACCCTTTGTCTGCCATGACGTTTCCTTATAATCAGGGTCTCCGGCAACTGCATATGTATGAGCGTAAACCTTAAGTGCACTTACATCTGTTTTTACTAAAGCGTCTGCCCAAATCTCGGTTGGAACTTCAAAATAAATTTTTGTTTCGGTTACATCTTCAGCTGCTGATACTGAAAAAGCGGTTACGGCAGATGTAGAAAATGCCATAAGTCCTGCAACTGTAAGACTGAGAACCTTATTTGTTTTTCTCATTGGAAAATCCTCCTTTTATTTACTCAAATTTGTGAGTATAATTATTATACACTATTTTTTAAAGAAATGCAAGGCATTTTATATAAATTAATAAATTTTTTATCAAAATTTTAACAACTATTTTAACAACTAAATAAAAGTATATTACCACATTTTAATTGACATAAGCGGCAGTTTGTAGTATTATTTAATAGTATAATTTTATGTATATGATTTTGTAAATATTTGAAATGAGGTTACAGATATGGACAATTCAAAAAAGACTATGGACAAAATTGTTGCTCTTTGTAAAGGCAGAGGCTTTGTATATCCGGGTTCGGAAATATACGGCGGACTTGCAAACACATGGGACTACGGCCCACTCGGTATGGCTCTCAAGAATAATATCAAGCAGGCTTGGCTTAAAAAGTTTGTTCAGGAAAACAAGTATAATGTAGGGCTTGACTCTGCAATTCTTATGAATCCGCAGACATGGGTAGCTTCGGGTCACCTCGGCGGTTTCTCTGACCCGCTTATGGATTGTAAGGAATGTAAAACCCGTCACCGTGCAGACAACCTTATCGAAGATTTTGACGGTACAAATGTAAGCGGCTGGTCAAACGAGAAAATGACTGAATATATTAAAGAAAAGCAAATTCCTTGCCCACAGTGCGGTAAGCACAACTTTACAGATATTCGTCAGTTCAACCTTATGTTTAAAACATTCCAGGGTGTTACAGAGGACAGCAAAAACGAAATTTATCTTCGTCCGGAAACTGCACAGGGTATTTTCGTAAACTTTGCAAACATTCAGAGAACAAGCCGTAAGAAAGTACCTTTCGGCGTTGCGCAGATCGGTAAGTCTTTCAGAAACGAGATTACTCCGGGCAACTTTATTTTCCGTGTTCGTGAATTTGAGCAGATGGAACTTGAGTTCTTCTGCAAGCCGGGTACAGACCTTGAGTGGTTTGAATACTGGAGAGGTTTCTGCCGTGACTGGCTCTACTCACTTGGTATGAAAGCCGAAAACTTAAGACTTCGTGACCATGCAAAAGAAGAGCTTTGCTTCTATTCAAAAGCTACTACAGACTTTGAATACCTCTTCCCATTCGGTTGGGGCGAACTTTGGGGCGTTGCTGACAGAACCGACTATGACCTTACACAGCATATGAACACAAGCGGCAAGTCACTTGAATACTTTGACCCACAGACAAATGAAAAGTACATTCCATATGTAATTGAACCGTCACTCGGTGTTGAGCGTCTGTTCCTTGCAATTGTGGTTGAGGCTTACGATGAAGAAGTTATCGACGAGAAAGACACAAGAGTTGTTCTCCACCTCCACCCTGCACTTGCACCGTTCAAGGCAACTGTTCTTCCTCTTTCTAAAAAGCTCAACGATAAAGCACAGGAAGTTTATGATATGCTTGCCAAAGACTTTATGGTTGATTACGATGATGCAGGTTCAATCGGTAAGCGTTACAGAAGACAGGACGAAATCGGTACACCGTTCTGCATCACATATGACTTTGAATCAGTTGATGACGGCTGTGTGACAGTCCGTGATCGTGACACAATGGCTCAAGAAAGAGTTGCTATCGACAAACTTAACGAGTACATTTCAGAAAAAATTAAATTCTGATTTTCTTAGCAAATAAGATCAAATAAAAAACGACTGCATTATAACCGAAAGGTAGAAATGCAGTCATTTTTTATTTAGGCTGTTTTTTACAGCTTCTTTAATTATTAACTATAAATAAATTTATTAAACCGACTCAAGTTTAATGCTTTCGCCGTCAGATGTAATATTAATTGCTGAAAGCGATGCCGAGCCTGCCTCTATCATTGCGTTGGCAATCTTTTCTTCTACTTCTCTTCTGATAGTATTTCTAAGATCTCTTGCACCACTGCTGCCGTTGCAAGATTTTTTTGCAAGGTACTCGCAAGCCTTTTCATCAAAGCTAAACTTGATGTGCTTTTCTTCCATTGTAGGAACATACTCTGAAAGCATAAGGTTGGCTATCTTTACAAAATCATCTTCCTTAAGGCTGTTAAACACAATGATTTCATCAACACGGGCAATAAACTCTGGGCGAAGAAACTCTGAAAGAGCCTTCATTACCTTTTCTTTAGACGCCTCTTCCGATGACTTACCGAAGCCGAGAGCATTCTCTTTATTTGCCGAACCTGCATTAGAAGTCATTACAATTACAGTATTCTCAAAGTTTACTGCTCTGCCGTGTGCGTCTGTAACTTTACCTTCATCGAGAATCTGAAGAAGAATGTTGAGTACATCAGGATGTGCTTTTTCGATTTCATCGAAAAGAAGTACGGAGTACGGTCTGCGTCTTACTTTTTCCGTAACCTGTCCTGCCTCGTCATAACCTACATATCCCGGAGGTGAACCGATAATCTTAGACACGGAGTGTTTCTCCATAAATTCCGACATATCAAGTCGTATGAGAGTTTCGGGAGTATCGAAAAGTTCCTGACTGAGTACCTTTACAAGTTCGGTTTTACCGACGCCTGTAGGACCTACGAAAATAAACGATGCAGGTCTGCGTCTTGGAGAAATCTGCACTCTGCTGCGTTTAATTGCAGATGCGAGAACTTCCACCGCCTCGTCCTGACCGATAATTTTCTTTTTAAGAGCATCTTCAATACCTGCAAGTTTAGCAAGTTCGTTTTCTCTGATTCTTGATGCAGGGATACCTGTCCACAATTCGATTACTGTAGCAATATCTTCTTCTGTAACCTTAGAAACAAGGGTTTCGGGGTCAATTTTTGAAAGTTCAGAATCAACTCTTGCAAGAGCGGTATTTACATTTGCAAGTTTTTCGTAGTCGATTTCATCAGCAGTGGAGATTGCCTCTTTCTGCCAATTAAGTTTTTGCTGTTCGTCAATAAGTTTGTCGTGTTTTTCCATATTTTTATTACGGAGAGCGGCACACGCACAGCTTTCGTCAAGAAGGTCGATTGCTTTATCAGGTAAGAATCTGTCTGTAATGTATCTCTCTGAAAGCACAACAGTCTTGCGTACAATTTCATTATCAACAGTAACGTGGTGATGCTGTTCATAATATCCTTTTACGCCTGCAATAATGTCAACAGTCTGCGCAATAGTAGGCTCGCCTACCTTTACAGGCTGGAAACGCCTCTCAAGCGCAGAGTCTTTTTCAATATATTTTCTGTATTCGTTAAATGTGGTTGCGCCGATAACCTGAACCTCGCCTCTTGAAAGTGCGGGTTTAAGAATATTGGCAGCATTCATTGTTCCCTCATTATCACCTGTACCGACAAGTGTATGTACTTCATCAATGAAAAGAATAATATTTCCGTTTTCCTTAACCTCGGCAACAAGTCCTTTAATACGGCTTTCAAACTGTCCTCTGAACTGTGTTCCCGCAACGAGTGAAGCAAGGTCAAGAAGATGAATTTCTTTATTCTTAAGGCGCTGCGGAACATTGCCGTCTGCAATTCTTAAAGCAAGCCCCTCTGCAATCGCTGTTTTACCTACACCCGGCTCACCGATAAGACAAGGGTTATTCTTTGTACGGCGTGAAAGAATCTGAATAACACGCTCAATTTCTTTATCTCTGCCGACAATATTGTCAATTTTGCCCTCTCTTGCCTTTCTGGTAAGATCCTCACAATAAAGGTTAAGGTGTTTTCTGTTTTTATCTTTTTTCTCTTTCTTTTTGCCGCCGCTCTTAGCGGAACCGTCGGTATTGTTTTCACCGTTTTTAGCACCGAAAATATTATTGAAGAAAGCCGGGAATGTCGGTGCGCCGTGTGAGAAATCATCGTCCTCACTGCCTCCGTCTTCGCCTAACTCGCCCATACTTTCAGCAAGGTTGTCTGCACCAAGCTGCTGCATAAGTTGAGAAAGGTCGCCGTTTTCACCCATATTCTCCATAAGGGAATCCATCTGATCCTGCACATTTTCAAGATCATCATCTGAAATTCCCATCTTATTTATTAAGTCCTCAACAGGCTTTATGCCAAGCTCTTTTGCGCAAGTAAGGCAATAACCCTTTGTGGCTTCATCCTGTGGATTGTTTGTTGAAACAAAAACGACAGCAGGTCGTTTTCCGCATCTGCTACAAAGCATAGTCTGCTCCTTTATACATAAATTATTTAAGCGATAAACAATACCGCAAGTTTAAACATCGTTAAAATTAAACACTATTTAAATCTGTTACCATATATAATATATCATAACAGAAAATTTTGCAATTCTTTTTTGTCGTTTTTTCTAAATTTTTTAGTAAAATGAGATTATTGTTTGCTTTTTTCTTTCTTTTTTGCCTTGTCCTCTTTTATAAGTGCCATATAAATCTTAGCATATCTGTAAAGAGCGTAAAGCATAACAACAGCTGTAATCGAAAGTAAAATATCGTCTATTAACAAATTTTCGTAATTAATAACCGCCTTTAAAAAGACTATTATACATACAGCAAAATAAAAAACTATTGTTGCAAGTTTACCAAACCATTCGGCGGCAGGAGGAGTTATTTTCCTTTTTAAAAGAGAAACACCGCCAATCAGCATTGCCACATCTTTTGCTATTAAGACTACAAGAATCGGTATTACATTAGGCGCATAAAAAGCCATACAAAACATAACCGAAATTAAAGTAATTTTATCCGCAATAGGATCAAGCAGCTTTCCGAGTTGAGTTACCTGATTTAATTTTCTTGCAAAAAATCCGTCAAGACAATCCGAAATACCAGACAAACCAATACATATTGCTGACTCCAAATATTTTTCATTTAAAAACAAAATAACAAACGGTACGACAAGTGCAAATCTCAAATATGTAAGTATGTTCGGTACTGTCCATAAATCTGATTTTTGCTTAATTATCTTTTTATTTTCGTTGTCCATTTTCATTCCCCTTTATTATATTCAGCGTTTGAAAATTGAAAAAGCAACTCCGCTTATTCCCTCATTGAGCACAGCGGTTGAATTTGTAAAGTCCATTATTACCGCAAGCACTGCAAGGCATATTAAAGCAACAACTATACCCTCGGCAGCACCGAAAACACCGCCGAGCACTCTGTTAATCGGACTTATTACAGGTAATTCAAATAATTTATTTACAAGTTTAATAATCAATTTAAAAATAATTATCAGAAGTATAAATAATATTATTGCAATAAAAAATGAGAATATACCCGTTACAATCGGTTTTACAAAATTATCGGTAACCTGAACGGCTGTAAGTTTAGCTGTTGATGCCGTTCCCACAAAGCAATCTACAAGTCTTTGTTCATCAAAATTAAACAGGTTGCAGAAAAAAGAAACTACAGAAGACACCCATCCCGGCAAATCGCCGAGTGCACTGTTTACGGAAATTTCTGTATTTGTTACCGCATTGTTGAGGTTTGCTATTAAATCATTTCTGACGAAAGAATTAAAAATCCAGTCCGATATTACACCCGAAAGCAAATTTGAGAGTATAGCCGATGCTACAACCGCAGCTATATTCATAATTGCTCTTGCAAAGCCTCTGATTGCTCCGCTGATAATAAAGATAATTATAACAGCAAGAAAAATTATGTCAAGTATCATAAATTCCCCTCTTTAGGCTTTATCATCAGTCGCAACTTTCTCGGTTGCTTTCTGATTATTGTTAAGTTCAATAAATCTTATCTGATTTACACTCAGCACATAAGCTGTAGTATCGGAAGAAAGAATTATATTTTTAGAACCTGCGCCCGTTTCGGTTGCGAATACTTTATCGCCCTTTGTATTGTAAACATTTGCGGTATTTCCGTCAAGCAAAGCGATTTTGTCCTTGTAAACCGAAATGGCGTCAGCTTTGCTGTCTGTATCAATTTTAGATTTTTGAGAGCCGTTTGAATCATATGTATAAACCGAGCAACTTCTGCCGTCGCCGCTTCTTGAGAGTGCAACCGCATATGTCAATGTATCCATATTAAAATAATAATTTGAAAGTGTCATTGACTCATAAGAATTTGTTACAAAATTCTCATCGCCTTTTTTTACAACATAAGACGCTGTATTGCCCACAAGTGCAACTCTGTTGTCGGTCAAATATTTTGATGCGATAATTACATCACCGTCAATTTTTATAACCTGTTCAGGCTCTTGCTTTGAAAAATCGAGCATATATACTGCGGAAATAACTTTACCGTTTTCAGTAGTTATGCCCGTTGCGGCACAGCCTGTACCGTTACTGTTTAATGTAACCGAAGTGATATAATATTCCGAAAAAGAATATTTAAAAATTCTGTTATTATCTTTATTAAAAGCCAAAAGTGTAGAAAGATAACCGTTGCCCTCGGTAACAATTGCATATACACCGTTAGATGCAATATCGGCAGTGTAAATATCATCATCCGTATTTGATGCAAAAAGCTGCTTATCAAGCGAGTTTACTTCGTATCCTTTACCGCCGAGGTCATATGTAAGGAACATATTTTTGTTGCTTACGAGAATCGGCTTTGAATACTTAAGCTGTGTACTGAATATATCACTTCCCGATGAATTTAAAGTGACAAAGGAAGTATCAGATGCATAAGCTATGTGTCCGTCAGAAAGCACAAAGTTATTTGTATTAACCTCTGTTCCCGTAATAGATACGGGATACCCGTTACCCGCATTGCCGAGTACATCGTATGTCCACCAGTTTGCAATACTTTCGGGTGAAAGTCTGTCTCTGTTGGCAAAAGCAAACACTACAAGTCCTGCCGCAAGTACCACACATACGGAAATAATTATTTTCTTGACTGCCGCAGGCGACATTTCTGTTTTTTCAAGTTCATAGTCCTCAAGCGGTACATCTTCGTAACTTATAACATCACGGTCAGTCTTTTTTGCTTTTGTTTCGGCAAAGCGATGACCTTTTGACTTTGGTTTTGATTTTGTTTTTGAATTATCTTTAGATTTCTCAAATTTACCGGAAAACATTTCTGTTCACTCCTTCAGGTAAATAACCCCTTAATCGTAATTAACCCTGTTAAGATACAGACCACAGGGCTGTGCTGTAGGGCCTGCAAATTTTCTGTCTTTTTTTTCGATTATACCCGCAATTCCGTCAACAGGTATCTTTCCCTGCTGAATCCTTAAAAGAGTACCGACCATAATTCTTACCATATTATAAAGGAATCCGTCAGCCTCTACTTTCATAGTTACAAGATTACCCTCTCTTGTAACCGAAAAAGCTTTTACTGTTCGTGTCATATCTCCTTTTTCTCTGCTGTCGAGAGTGCAAAAAGAAGTAAAATCGTGAGTACCCACATAAGCCTGCGCCGCACTGTTAAGCATATCTTCGTCAAGCTTATATCTGTAATGAAGAGCATAACCGTCAAGAAACGGATTTCGCACTTCGGTGTTCCATATTTTATAAATATATTCCTTGCTTGTGCAACTGTATCTTGCGTGAAAATCAATGTCTGCCTCTTCACAGTCAAGCACCGCAATACTAAGCGGCAACCATCGGTTTAATGCCGCTTTTAACCTTACATCGGCAATCGGATGTGAAGTTTTAAGGCTTATACAGTACATATTTGCGTGAACTCCGCTATCCGTACGGCTGCACCCTTTTAAATCAAAATCATCACCGATAATTTTAGACAATGCAGTCTGAAAAGCCTCCTGCACAGTCATTGCGTTGTTCTGAATCTGCCAACCGTGGAACTGCCTGCCGTCATATGAAATTGTAAGTTTAAAATTCCTTAAAGTGCTGCCGGAATCAATATGTTGCATAAAACCACTCCGCAAATTACAAGTCCAACTGTTATCAAACCGATAACATCTCGTTTTGCCATATGAATACTCTTCATTCTTGTTCTGCCCTCGCCGCCGTGATAGCAACGACATTCCATAGCTGTTGCAAGGTCATACGCTCTTCTGAACGATGAAACAAACAACGGAACAAGAATAGGAATCAATGCTTTTATTCGTGCAATGACATTACCGCCCTCAAGGTCTGCTCCTCTCGCTTTCTGCGCCTGCATAATTTTATCGGTTTCTTCAAGCAAAGTAGGCACAAATCGCAGTGCAAGCGACATCATCATAGCAATTTCGTGTACAGGAAAATGTACTTTATTTAAAGGCTTCATCAATCTTTCGATTGCGTCTGTAAGCTCTGTAGGAGATGTTGTAAAGGTGAGTGCAGAGCTTGCGAGAATAAGACAAATAATTCTAACCGTTACAAACACGGAACGGTTAATTCCGTTGACCGTAATTTTAATTATTCCCCACTGCCATATCGGATCTCCCGTACCGTAAAACAGATTTAATATTGAAGTTACTATTACTATGAAAATAATAATTTTTAAACTTTTAAAATAAAACTTTACAGGCACTCCGCTCATAAGAACTATAGCGGCTGTGCATACTGCCACAACGGCAAGAGCGGCATAGTTAAATGTGCAGAACACAAGCGCCAGAAAAGCAATAAGCATAATAATTTTTGCTCGTGGGTCAAGTTTGTGTAT
>OHKT01000688.1_pt1 | contig 10443 bp, 7 predicted proteins | sample 1568871 | NCBI WGS metagenome assembly OHKT01 (sample SAMEA3879558, study PRJEB24766) | human gut metagenome | biome: human-associated habitat; feature: feces | place: USA | collected 1985/1987
CCCTCTTCGAGCCATATGTCGCTGCCGCCCATTGACGCTGCGTGCGCCGAGGCGGTGATTGTATCGTCAAGGCTCAATTTTCCGTTGTCGATTGCCTCGCAAACAAGCAGCATTGTCATAACCTTTGTAATGGATGCGCAGGGACGCTGTTCGTGCGGATTTTTTTCAAACAATATTTTGCCCGATGAAGTTTCCATAAGCACGGCAGACGGCGCTGTAATCGTTTCTTCCGTCACAGCATTGACATCAACCGAAAATACAGGTATCGCCGTAAAAATTATTGCAATAATCAAAGCCAACGATAATTTTTTTATCATAAAAACACCTCGTTCAATAATATGAACGAGGTGTGGCTTGTATGATTTAAGTTAAATCATTTAAGAAAACCGAGGCTGCGAATAATCGGAATTTCGATTGACTTGTTGGCAAGTGACTTGAAAAGACAGATATAATTGCAAACAAGAACGATAACCTCACAAACAGCTGCCGCAATCGCAAAAATACAAGTCCATGATAAAACGGCTCCGATTACGCCGAGGAAAAACATTACAACAAATGATTTAAGTCCCTGCTTGATATGGAAATCAAGATACTTAGACTTTCTTGAGCTCTGTGCAATAAGTGCAACAATAATACCGAGTATGCTTGATACATAAATCACTGCTGCCAAAAGCTTGTTTTCAAAAACATCTTCGGCAGAAAATTCAGCTGTATGGTCATATTGATTTACAACAGGAGCGGGAGCTGCCGCATACTGATTGTACTGTGGCTGCTGTGCCTGTGGTTCTGCCTGCTGTGCAACAGAAAAACCGCAATTCTGGCAAAAAACAGCGTTGTCTTCCATCTGTGCGTTACATCTTGGACAATTTTTCATTTTTGTGTGCCTCCATTATTTTTGTGTATGATACAAACATTCATAGTTTAATATGTATGCTCAATATCCTTAATTAATTCATTATTCGATAATACAAACAGCGTGAGCGGAAATGCCCTCAAGCCTGCCTGTAAAACCGAGCTTTTCTTCTGTGGTTGCCTTTACGCTTACCTGCGAAATATCAATGCCGCAAGCATTCGCAATATTTTCTCTCATGGCATAGATATAATCCTTAAGCTTCGGCTTTTGGGCAATTACCGTAGAATCAATATTGCCGATTTTGTAGCCGTTTTCGTCAAGGATTCTGCAAACCTCTTTGAGCAAAGCAATGCTGTCTGCGCCTTTGTACCTTTCGTCGGTATCGGGAAAATGTTTGCCTATATCACCGAGAGCCGCAGCGCCGAGCAAGCTGTCCATTACTGCGTGAACAAGCACATCGGCATCGGAATGACCGAGCAGGCCAAACTCATACGGAATTTCTGTTCCGCCTAAAATGAGTTTTCTGTTTTCTGCAAATTTATGAACATCGTAACCGTGACCAATCCTCATATGTTATCCTTTCGTTCAGAAATTACCGTTCTTAATGCGGTTTTTAAGTATGCTTTCCGCAAGAATTACATCTACGGGAGTGGTGAGTTTAATATTTTCTTCACTGCCCTTTACAACGAGAACTTCGCCGCCCATATTTTCGATAAGAGCGCAGTCATCGGTAAATTCAAGGCTGTTTTCTCCTGCATTTTCAAGAGCAAACATATACAAATCTCTTTCAAAAACCTGCGGAGTCTGCACCGCTCTAAGCTGTGAGCGTAGCGGTGTGCTCTCAATCTTATTAAATCCGTCAACGATTTTGATTGTATCCGTAACGGATGTTCCGAGGGTTGCCGCACCGGTTTCAAAAGCCGCCTCAACAACTCTTTCGATTTCGTCAACAGTAATAAGCGGACGGGCGCCGTCATGAATAGCAAAATATTTTGCCTTTTCATTCGCCGCCTTAATGCCGTTGCGCACGCTTGCGGAGCGTGAAGAACCGCCGAGCACAACTTTGCTGACCTTTGTAAATCCGTTTTGATTTACAAGTTCGTTAATGCGGTCAACATCCTGCTCACGGCAAACTATAACAATTTCTTTTATAAGGTAGCATTTCTGAAATGCTTTTAAAGTATATTCAATAGCCGGCTTGTCAAGAAGCGGAATAAACTGTTTGCTGTCTGCAATTCCCATTCTTACAGAGCCGCCCGCCGCAACTATTACAGCAGAAACATAAGCTGACATAAAATCAACTCCCGAGTATAATTTTTAAATTTTTTCAAACGCCTGTGCAAGGTCTGCGATAATATCATCCGCATTTTCAATACCTACAGAAAGGCGGATAAGGTCAGGAGCTACTCCTGCCTCAATAAGCTGTTCGTCTGTCATCTGACGGTGTGTGTGGCTTGCAGGGTGAAGAATACATGACCTTGCGTCGGCAACATGAGTAACGATTGTGATAAACTTAAGTGAATCCATAAACTTTATTGATTCTTCTCTGCCGCCCTTGATACCGAAAGCAAGTACACCGCAAGAACCGTTCGGAAGATACTTTTTAGCAAGCTCGTGATACTTGTCGTCTTCAAGGTCAGGATAGGAAACCCACGCTACATTTTCGTTGTTTTTAAGATATTTTGCAACGGCAAGTGCGTTCTCACAATGCTTTTTCATTCTAAGGTGAAGTGACTCAAGACCGATATTGAGGTAATAAGCGTGCTGCGGTGACTGAATAGCACCGAGGTCACGCATAAGCTGTGAAGTAGCCTTTGTGATGTAAGCCGCCTTACCGAAACGCTCGGCATAAACAATACCGTGGTATGAATCGTCGGGAGTTGTAAGTCCCGGATATTTGTCAGCATGAGCAAGCCAGTCAAAATTACCGCTGTCAACAATACAGCCGCCAACCGCTGTTGCGTGACCGTCCATATACTTGGTTGTTGAGTGAGTAACAATGTCTGCGCCGAACTCAAACGGACGGCAGTTTACGGGAGTAGCAAATGTGTTGTCTACAATAAGCGGAACACCGTGTGAATGTGCAAGTCTTGCAAATTTTTCAATATCAAAAACAGAAACAGTCGGATTAGTGATTGTTTCGCCGAATACAACCTTAGTGTTTGGCTTAAAGAGCTTGGCAAGCTCTTCTTCGGGAAGATCCTGATCTACAAAAGTACATTCAATGCCCATCTTCTTGAGGGTAGTACCAAAGAGATTGTATGTACCGCCGTAAATTGAAGATGAGGCGATAAGATGGTCGCCTGCCTCGCAGATATTAAACACAGCAAAGAAGTTTGCAGCCTGACCGCTTGAAGTGAGCATTGCAGCCACGCCGCCCTCCATAGCGCAGATTTTAGCGGCTACGCTGTCATTGGTAGGGTTTTGAAGTCTTGTGTAAAAATATCCCTCTGCCTCAAGATCAAAGAGTTTACCCATTTCTTCGCTTGTGTCGTACTTAAAAGTAGTGCTCTGATAAATCGGCAATTCTCTCGGCTCGCCTTTCTTTGGCTGCCAGCCTGCCTGCACGCATTTTGTTTCAATATTCATAGTTTTTCCTCCAAAATAATTAATTTAACCAAATAAACCTTTTATAAAACCCGTTATAAAATCTGTGCCGTACACTGCAAGAGCAACAAGCGCAAGAAAAGCAATAGCAGAAAGGACTCTTACGGTGGTGCGTTTAACACCGCTCATCTCCTCGAATTTTTCGTCAAGAGTAGGCTCGTTACTGTCTTTTTGCTCAACCGCATCTTCAAGAACCTGAGTATCATCTTCTTTAATTGCGCCGATTCCTATACATATATCGTAGGCTTTTTCATATGCGGCATAAGGAACCAAAATATCGCTCTCGGCAGAATTTTTATTTATAAATTCCTGCTTTTTAAGCTGTTTGTCCTTAATAACGCTGTCGCAAGGGATAGAATTGTCTTCAAGTGCTGTTTTAACACGCTCAAGCTCAAATCCCTCGGCAGAAAGGAGATATACGGGAGTATTCTCGTCGGTAATGCTCTCAAGAGGAGAATTACAGTTACTGCACACTGCGTCCTCATCATTGTGCAAATGCTTGCATTTAGTACATAGCTTCATAAAAATGTTTCCTTTTTTTATAAAAAATATCACAATAATTTATTTGCAATTCGTATTATTTACCATTTTATCACAAAAAAGCATATGTAGCAATACCTCACCGTAAACTATTTGTGATTTTATAGGAATTATTTTTTTATTTACGCAAAATTCAAATTTTTCACACACAAAGCAAAAAGCGGCAAGTCTTTGCCTGCCGCCTTATCAAGAAAGGATTTGTTGTTATTTAATTATTCTGTGATATTTGAATCTGCAGTGCTGTTACATCGGCAACGGAGAGTTTGCCGTCTTTGTTCATATCAACGCAGTTAAACAACTGCTTGTTTGTTTCGTCAATAAGTGACGAACCGTCGGTGTTTTTTTTGCCTGCAATGTGCATTTGCAAGTATGTAACATCATTTATATTTACAATGCCGTCTTGGTTAGCGTCGCCTGTGAGAATTGTTTTATCCTGTACCAATGCATAAACGCTTAAATGGTCTGTGGTAAATACATAACATCCGTCTATATATTCTGCGTTCATATCTTCGGCTGTGCCGTCATCCTTTAGCCACATTACCTTGCAATCTTTTACATCACTTGGAATTTTTATTGTTATTGCTCCGTCAGGCTGTATAGCTATGCCGTCCTTTTGCAAAGTAATGTCATATGTAGCAACTGATTTTTCATAGGTATTTTCCAGCTTGCTTACATTTAAATCAGCATTACTGTTCACCACACCGCTGACTGATATGCTTGAAGCTTTGTCGGTTAATGTTCTTTCCTCAGCAAGATTTATAAATTTAAATCCATTATTAAGAGCATATTCTTCTGCAGCTGTATTTTTGTAACCGTAAATTGTTAAATTGTAGCAATACATAAACGCATCTTCTCCTATGCTTGTAACACTGTCAGGGATTGTTATGCTTTTTAAGCTATAGCAATAATAAAAAGCATTCTCGCCAATACTTGTAACACTGTCGGGGATTGTTATACTTGTCAGACTTGTGCAACTTGCAAATGTATAGTCGCCTATACTTGCTACGCTATCAGGGATTGTTATGCTTGTCAGACTTTTGCAATTTCTAAATGCTCCTTCTCCTATGCTTGTAACACTGTCCGGAATTGTTACGCTTGTCAAACTTCTACAACCACAAAAAGTATAATCATTTATATTAGTAATATTATTAGGAATTTTGATTTCTTTAATTAGAAAATTATTCAAATACAATTCAGAACCTCCTGACATTGGATTAGAATAATAATTTTCAAAATCAATTTCACACCATTTTTTAAAACTGTTTATATATATACTTCTTTCTAAAGAATAAGTTTTCAAATAATAAAAAGCATCTACTCCTATGCTCGTAACACTATCAGGTATTGTTATACTTGTTATACCTAAACCATTAAATGCGTAGTCACCAATTCTCGTAATACCGTTAGAGATATTTACAGTATTTATATTTAATCTATATGAATACCAAGGACTATTATAGTTGTATGGAACATTATAATCTTCAATATCGCCTTCACCTGATATATATAATTTTCCGTAGCTATAAAGAGTCCAATAAACTTTATCTCCACATTTTCCTTTATCTATTACAGTAGATGGTAAGTTATATCCAACATTTACCGTCTGTGTTGCGGTAAAGCCGCCGTCTTCTGTTGTTGCGGTTACAATAACCGTACCTTTGCCCTTTTGTGAGGCAAAGCCTCCGTCGGACGGAACACTGAGTATAGACGGGTCTGAGCTTGTGTACACTACTTTTTTATTGGTAGCATTTTGAGGATAAACATCAGCGTTAATTAAACAGATATCCTCTGTACTGTTTAAAGTAATTTCAGAATTTTTAAAGGAAATACCCGTAACAGGGATATTTACTTCCGAGTCACCTGATTGAATAGCATCAACAAGCTCGTCAAGTCCGGTAGATTTATAATAATTATCGGCTGATTTTTCTAATAATTCAAGAAGTTTTTTTCTGTTATTTATCTGAGTGTCGCAAAAATTATTAAGCTCGGCGGCATTTTCTATGTTTTCCTTGAAAAATATCTGCTCAACTATGCTATGAATCGGTCCGCCGTCAACAATACCGTCAATAAAGGTTTTTGTATAATCCAATCCATACACCTGATACTCTATGTATGCTTTGTAACACTGAATAAGAATTTCTGCATTTTCAACGGTTCCGTTGCTTTTATAATCGTTATACGATTTATCTAATGCACTTCTGAAATATGTATCAACTATATACAATACAAGTAATTTGAAATTATTTGAGGCAGTTTCGCTGGAGTTAAACAATACATCCAATGTCATTTTTTCAATATCTATCGCAGCTAATATCGGAGCAATCGGACTGTCTTTTACAATTAAGTCCCAGGCTGTATCCAAAAAATTATTCCAGATTTTTTCCATTAATTTACCGCTTACATAATCTATTGATGTTTCTTCCATATGTGCTATTATATCATCAACAGCCTTTGTAAAGTATTCATTGTCTGTAACTTTTGATTTCGCCAATTTTAACATCTCAATGCGCTCAGATTTTGCATTAAGCAAAACTTGATATTCAGAAACTGCTTCAACTAACTCAACAGCATTTGAGCAGCCTGATGACAATGTACCCAATAGCTCTTTACTTATTTTTATGTCATCAATATTTGAAATAATGTTTTCATACTCATCTTTTGGTATTTCTTTTAGCTGTTTTAAAAAATCCTTATATGACGGATTTTCAAATTTATCAATATATTTATCAGCTAACTTGTCATATATTGATGTAGCTAAACTCATTTCCTGACTGTTCCAAACTCCGGAAGTATCTAACTGCTTTTGATCATATTTTAAAAAGCCCATAAGCATAACTTCATAAAAATATGATGGATTTCTTTGAAAATCAGAATTAAATGCAGCATTCCAAAAGTTTGAAGTCCAACAAAGCACACCATCATCTAACATAAGCTCCGTTAGAGTGTAGTAAAGCGGATCCTGCATACTTTTTAATAAGTTATAATAACTATCTCCATCATTGTTATAACCGTTTGCTATAATATTTGCCTGAAATAATGGTACACCGGTTTTTTCAACACCGCTGCTTTGAACATTCGTTGTAGTTTCTGCGGCATTTACTGATGTAGGAATAAGCCACATACTACTGAAAGTAATTATTCCGGCAAGTAATATTGATAATATTTTTTTCAAAGTTAATTCCTCCTTAAAATAATATTAAATAAATTAGCCTTTTGTTGAAATATAAATCTGAAGTTCGGTTACATCTGCAACTGTGAGCTTGCCGTCCTTATTCAAATCCAAGCAGTCAAATAATGCTTTGCTTGTTTCATCAATAAGGGCAGAACCATCTGTATTTAAGCAGCCGGCAAGATGTCTTTGCAAATATGTAACATCGTTTACATTTACTATACCGTCTTGGTTTGAGTCGCCTGTAACGGCTTCATCATCCAATGCAATAAATTCAAATCCATTATCCAGAGCATATTTTTCGGCAGCAGTATTATTGTAGCCGTAAATTTTAAAATCATTTACATGTATATTTCCACCCATTCTAAACAAGTATCCAAATGCGTCAGAATCGATAGTTGTTAATTCTGTTGGTAAAGTCACCTTTACCAAATTAGGGCAATCCATAAACGCACCGTAGCCCACTGTTGTTATGTTTTGCGGCAACGATATATACTGTAAATTTGTATCATCTCTGAACGCATATGGCAATATGTCAGTAACGGTGTTTGGTATGTCATAAGTACTTTGCATTTTATTAGGATATTTTACAATTTCTGTTTTATCTTTATTAAGCAAAATTCCATCTACGCTTGAGTAATATTTATTGTTGCTATCAACATTTATACTATAAAGCTTAGTATCGAGCAAAAAGCAAAACACACCAATATATGTTACGCTTTCCGGTATTTCTATACTTTCAAGATTACAGCAATCCCAAAACGCATAATTTCCAACACCTGTAATACCCTCACCAACTATAACCTTCTTAATTCGATTGCGGTCCTCATACCAAGGTATTCCTTCTTCGTCATAACTTGATTCATCTTCGTTGATAATTCCGCTTCCACTAATGTGAAGTGTTCCGTTTAAATCAATATTCCACTTAATATCGTTTTGACTTTGGAAATCCGCCAAAGCAACAGGTGCATTGCTGTCAACAGTAGCCGCACTTACAGATAAAGTCGAAAATGCACTTACGGTCATTAATGCTGATAATATTATTGCTGTTAATCTTTTTGTATTTTTCATTGTAATCTCTCCTATCAGTTATTTTCTGAAATATGAATCTGCAATGCTGTTACATCAGAAACAGAAAGTTTGCCGTCTTTGTTCATATCAACGCAGTCAAACAACTGCTTGTTTGTTTCGTCAATAAGCGCCGAACCGTCGGTGTTTTTTTTGCCTGCAATGTGCATTTGCAAGTATGTAACATCGTTTACATTTACAATGCCGTCTTGGTTTGCGTCGCCTGTGAGAATTGTTTTATCCTGTACCAATGCATAAACGCTTAAATGGTCTGTGGTAAATACATAACAGCCGTCTGTATATTTTGCATTCATATCTTCGGCTGTACCGTCACCCTTTAGCCACATTACTTTACAATTTTCTTCACTGCTTGGAATTTTAACAGTAATTGTACCGTCGGGCTGAATAACAGCACCGTCCTTTTGCAAGGTTATGTCATATGTTGCAACTGAATTTTTAAATGTGTTTTCAAGTTTAGTTACATTTAAAACAGCATCATTTTGCATAACACCACTGACGGTTATACCTGTAGATTTATCAGAAAATATTATATCATCTGCAAGACTTATAAATTCAAAACCATTATCTTGAGCATACTTTTCTGCCGCAGTATTTTTGTAACCGTAAATTTTAAAATTTTCAATTTTTAAGTAATCGTGACTGTCTTCATCATAATAATAACCAATACAATTATGTCCCAAAAAATTAACATTTTTAGGAATTATAATAGTTTTTAAACTTGTACAACCAGAAAAAGCAAACGACTTAATAGCATTAATACTTTCAGGAATTACTATACTTTTTAATTTTGTACAATCTTCGAATACTGCTTCATTAATACTTGTAACGGTGTTAGGAATCGTTACACTACTTAAATTTAAACAGCCGTAAAAAGCGTTACTTCCAATACTTTTAGTACCAACAGGGATGACTATATTTTCCAAACTTGTACAGTAATAGAAAGCACTGTTTCCTATACTTGTAACACTGTTCGGAATATTAATATCTTTTAAACTTGAGCAATGTTCAAAAGCATTATAACCTATTTCAGTGACTGTATTTGGAATGAATACATTTGTTAAACCTGTACAACCACTAAACATATCACTACTGATATTTGAAATACTGTTCGAAATAGATATACTTCTTAAATTCACACAATCACTAAAGGCACCCTGTGAAATAGCTTTTGTTCCGTTAGAAATAATAATATCTGTGTTTTTCGGCATATCACCCTTGTAGTTATATAATATTTTACCTGCAAATACAATTCCATCAGGTTGATTATCATACCATTCTGTACAATTAAAAGCATATCTGCCAATATCAACAACACTATCAGGAATTGATATATTTTCTAATCGCATACAACCTTCAAATGCATGGGAGGCAATGCTTGTAACAGTCTCAGGAATGGTTATATTTACTAAATTTGAACAGTCCTTAAAAGTACCATCTTCAATACTTTTAATACCATAAGGAATATTAATACTTTCTAAATTTTCGCAATATTCAAAGGCACTATGACCAATATTTGCAACACTACTTGGAATTGTTACATTTAATAGATTTTCACAACCATAAAAAGCACGATTTCCAATACTTGCAACACTGTTTGGAATTATTACATTTGAGAGATTTTCACAATCATAAAAAGCCTCATCTGTAATTGAAACAATCTCATTCGGTATAATTAATTTTGTGTTTTCGGGCATACTTCCTTTATATTTATACAACACTTTACCTGCCACTATCATACCGTCAGGTTGGTTATTATACCAGGCTGTATCATAAAAAGCATCCATTCCAATAACAGTAATATTATTTGATATTGCTATATTTGCTAAATGTTCACAACCATAAAAAGCAAACCTACCAACGCTTGTAACACTATTTGGTATCGTTATATTTGTTAAGCTTTTGCAACTTGAAAAAGCCCAAGTACCAATACTTGTAACACTGTTAGGTATTGTTACATTTACTAAGTTTTGGCATTTTAAGAAAACAGTTTCTCCTATACTTTTGATACTATTTGGCATTGTTATATTCGTTAAGTTTGTGCAACCGGAAAAAGCACCATTTCCAATATTTATAACACTATTTGGAATAGTTATATTGGTTAAATTTAAAAGGCTGGAAAAAGCCCATTCACCTATACTCGTAACCTTTTTTCCGTCAATTTCATCAGGAATAGTTACATCACTAT
>OHKT01000698.1_pt1 | contig 10355 bp, 8 predicted proteins | sample 1568871 | NCBI WGS metagenome assembly OHKT01 (sample SAMEA3879558, study PRJEB24766) | human gut metagenome | biome: human-associated habitat; feature: feces | place: USA | collected 1985/1987
TATCCGCTGCTGATTATTGATGACTTGGGAATAGAACGAAATTCCGAGTTTGCTTTGGAGCAGGTCTATAATGTGATAGACAGCCGCTATTGTAAAATGCTTCCGCTGATCATAACAACGAATCTGGGACTGAATGAAATGAAGTCCACAGATTTGGATACTGCCCATCAGCGTATTTACAGTAGAATACTTGAAATGTGTGTTCCCATCTATTGTGGTGGAGAAGATAAGAGAAAAGAAGAAGGGACAGAAAAACTCGTACAGGTGCAGAACCTGATTACCGGTTAATCTGTCTTTTTTCATTAAAGGGGGTGATTGCCATGATTACAGATTTGGACAGCAGTTGAATCGCTGAAAGGAGGGAAAAGTCATGCAGGAAGAGGTAACTCAGAAAACGGTCACGTTCTGCATTCGGACTACCAAAGTAACAGCAGATTTATTGAAAAAGGTTCTTGCTGCTTATCTGCGTCATCAGAAGCAGAAATCGGTAGAGAAGAAAGCGAAGAAGAATCAGCCGAAACAGGGAAAGGTCACGGTAAAAGAGCTGGCAAAACAAAATGCCGGGATGGTCAATATCGAGATCACAAATAAGAATATCAAGTCCTTTGAACGTTATGCCAGAAAATACGGGATCAATTATGCTTTGAAAAAAGATAAGAGTAAAGATCCACCGATGTATCTGGTGTTTTTTAAAGGACGTGATCAGGATGCCCTCAATGCTGCTTTCCGTGAGTTTTCCCAGAAACAGATTCAAAAAGCGAATAAGCCTTCTATTCACAAGCGTCTTGCAACTTACAGAGCAATGATGCCAAAGAAATCGAAGGACAAAGTAAAGAACCGGCATCAGGAGCAGAGCCGATGAAAAAGCAAATCGGTAAAAATCTGATGCAAAAATGGAAGAATAAGATCAGGGTCAGGCTGTCCGCCCTGGATAAAAAGAAACTGGTTCTTACCAATATCCCATATATCTTAACTGCTTTTTATACAAATCGGGCATCATTTCTTTACAGAAACAGTCTGGGAGAAGATATTGGGAACAAGCTATTATATGCGATGGAACATGCAGACAGGATTCTTACTGGATTGCAGCCAAGTTTTAACTGGCGTGATATGCTGACAGGAATTGTAGCAGCTGTCATTCTGAAATTACTGGTATGGCAGAAACAGTCAGATGCAAAGAAACTTCGGAAGGGAATCGAGTATGGTTCAGCCAGATGGGGAACTGCAGAGGATATCAAGCCTTATATGTCAGATGATCCCTGGATGAATATTCCGTTGACAGCAACAGAAGCATTGACTATGGAAAGTAGACCTAAACAGCCAAAGTATGCAAGAAATAAAAATATAGTGGTCATTGGCGGCAGTGGTTCCGGAAAAACTCGATTTTTCGTTAAGCCGTCAGTCATGCAGATGAACTGTTCCATGGTCATTACAGATCCAAAGGGCACTCTCATTGAGGAGTGCGGGAAGATGTTAGCAAAGGGACCGCCTAAGAGAGATAAGAATGGAAATATTATGAAAGATAAATCAGGAAAAGTGGTACACGAACCATATGTGATTAAGGTTCTGAATACTATCAACTTTTCCAAATCGCTTCATTACAATCCATTTGCTTATATACGGTCTGAAAAAGATATCTTGAAGCTGGTGACAACAATCATTGTGAATACCAAAGGCGAAGGGGAAAAAGCTTCCGAAGATTTTTGGGTGAAAGCAGAGAAGCTGTTGTACACGGCATTGATTGCTTTTATCTGGTATGAAGGAGATGAAGAGGAAAAGAATCTGAATACCCTTCTGGATCTTTTGAATGAAAGCGAAACCCGTGAAGAGGATGAAACTTACCAGAATCCAGTGGATATGATGTTCCAGGAACTGGAAGAAAGAGATCCGCAGCACTTTGCGGTCAGACAGTATAAAAAATACAAAATGGCGGCTGGCAAAACAGCCAAAAGTATTCTTATTTCCTGTGGTGCGAGGCTGGCACCATTTGATATAGCAGAACTTCGTGAGATCATGTCTTATGATGAAATGGAACTGGATAAGATCGGTGACAGGAAAACAGCCTTGTTTTTGATTATGTCCGATACAGATACAACCTTTAACTTTGTGATTGCCATGTTACAGTCACAGCTTTTCAATCTGCTTTGTGACAAAGCAGATGATGAATATGGTGGAAGACTGCCAGTTCATGTGCGTGTCATTGCTGATGAGTTTGCCAATATTGGACAAATTCCTCAGTTTGACAAGCTGATTGCAACCATCCGAAGCAGGGAAATCTCTGCTTCTATTATTTTGCAGTCACAGAGTCAGCTAAAGGCAATGTATAAGGATAGTGCAGATACTATTCTGGGTAACTGTGATACCACACTATTTCTTGGAGGAAAAGAGAAAACTACCTTAAAGGAAATGAGCGAGCTTCTGGGTAAGGAAACCATTGACCTGTATAACACTTCGGAGACGAGGAGTAATCAGAAGTCTTTTGGATTGAATTACCAGAAAACAGGCAAACAGCTGATGACGGAAGATGAGATTGCAGTCATGGATGGAGGAAAATGTATCCTGCAGATCCGTGGTGCCAGACCATTTTTCTCGGACAAATATGATATCACGAAACACAAAAACTATCGGCTTCTTGCAGATGAAAACGAGAAGAACCGGTACAAAGTAGAGAAAGAGTTAAATCCGCAGTACACACCGAAATCTGAAGAAGAGGTGGAAGTAATTCATGTAGAACTGTCGGAGTAACCTTGGGAATGAACAGAAAATAATGAGGAAAGGAATAACTGACATTAGGTGCGCCGGCTTTTTAGTCGGTGTTTTTTCATTCCCGTAAACACCTGAAAGAAGTCAGTTTTGGTGACTGTATATGGCATTTTTTAGCAGTGCAATTACAACTTTAAAAACTCTTGTAGTCGCAATCGGCGCAGGTCTTGGCGTGTGGGGTGTCGTAAACCTTCTGGAAGGATATGGAAACGACAATCCCGGTGCTAAGAGCCAGGGCATCAAACAGCTGATGGCTGGTGCCGGAATCATGCTGCTGGGAACTACCCTGATTCCACAGCTGGCAACATTGTTCTCTTAAGAGGAGTGGTAGATGAACACCATCATTGAGAGAATTACGGAAGCGATAAAGGATATCCTGATCGGGCTTATTAAGTCAAGTTTGGATAACATGTTCACGTCTGTCAATGAGCAGGTGGGAACCATAGCCGGGCAGGTGGGACAGACACCGCAGGGATGGAATGCAGGGATTTTTAATCTGATTCAGAATATATCCCAAACGGTGATTGTCCCCATTGCGGGACTGATCATCACATTTGTCCTGTGCTATGAACTGATTACGATGGTAACGCAGAAAAACAATTTCCATGAATTTGAGACTTATAACATTTTCCTCTGGATCTTCAAAGCGTATGTAGCCGTTTATCTGGTGACAAATACGTTCAATATCACGATGGCGGTCTTTGACGTTGGCCAGCATGTGGTCAACAATGCCGCCGGAGTAATTTCCGGAAACACAGCAGTGGACGCATCGGAAGCAATCACAAGGATTGTGGATGCACTGGAAGATATGGAACTGGGGGATTTGTTCTTGTTATCCATGGAAACGCTGCTGATCAGTATTACCATGCGGATTCTGTCGATCATTATAACCGTTATTTTATACGGAAGAATGATAGAGATTTACCTTTATACTTCCATAGCACCAATTCCGTTTGCCACCATGACCAATAAGGAATGGGGCAATATCGGAAACAACTATTTAAAAGGCTTGTTCGCACTGGCATTTCAGGGATTCTTCATGATGGTCTGTGTGGGAATTTATGCAGTTTTAGTAAATGCAATGACCATATCCAGTGACCTTCATGCAGCAATGTTTTCAGTAGCGGCTTATACTGTGATTCTTGCATTTTCATTATTCAAGACCGGAAGCCTTAGCAAATCAATATTCAATGCCCATTAGCGGGCAGGAAAGGAGCGCATACCATGGCGTATGTACCAGTACCAAAAGACCTTACCAAGGTCAAAACAAAAGTAGCGTTAAATCTGACAAAACGGCAGCTGATTTTCTTTTCACTTGCCGCAGTAGTGGGAATTCCGTTTTATCTGTTCATGAGAAAACCAATCGGTTCCAGTATCGCAGCCATCCTGATGGTAACGATCATGCTTCCATTTTTCTTCATGGCAATGTATGAAAAAGACGGGCTTCCCTTTGAAAAAGTGGTGGCAAATATCATTCGACAGAAGTTTATCTGTCCGTCAGTAAGACCATATAAGACAGAAAATTTTTATCAGGAGATTTCCACCCTTGTAAAAAAGGAGGGTGTGCCGGATGGCAAAAAAGACAAAGCAGGAGGCTCAGCAGGAGCGTCTGTCTCTGGCGGAAAAAAGAAACCGTCAGGAAAGAAGAAACAAAAAAAGCAGAAAAGAAAGAGAACAGGAAAAGCGTAAGAAGAAACAGGAACGGGATCGCAGGAAACAGAAAGGCATTCCTACAACTGCACAGCAGAGCATTCCGTATATTCGGATGCTGCAGGATGGTATTTGCCAGGTGACAAAGAACTTTTTCTCCAAGACGATTCAGTTTTATGACATCAACTATCAGCTTGCTTTAAATGAGGATAAGACCACGATATTTGAGAATTACTGTGATTTCTTAAATTACTTTGATTCTTCCATCAGTGTGCAGCTGTCCTTTATCAATCAGCAGGTGGATGTGGCAGAATTTGAGAAAAGCATTGACATTCCTGATCAGAACGATGACTTCAATGCCATTCGTGATGAGTACCGTACTATGTTGAAAAATCAGCTTTCAAAAGGAAATAATGGTCTGGTGAAGACAAAGTATATCACTTTTGGAATCGAAGCAGAAAGCCTGAAGGTGGCAAGACCAAGGCTTGAAAGAATCGAAACAGATATCTTAAACAACTTTAAGGTCCTGGGAGCACAGGCACATTCACTAAATGGTCTGGAAAGGCTGGAGATTCTATATCATGTGTTCAACCAGGATCGGATTGAACCATTTAAGTTCCAGTATAAGATGCTGCCGGAAACCGGATTAAAGACCAAAGATTTTATTGCACCGACTTCCTTTAACTTTTCCAAGAATCAGACATTTATGATGGGAAGAACGATGGGGAGTGTGAGTTACCTGCAGATTCTTGCACCGGAGCTGACAGACCGGATGCTTGCAGACTTCCTGGATGTGGATGACAGCATCAATGTCAACATTCATATCCAGTCCATTGATCAGAGTTCAGCAATCAAAATGATCAAGAGCAAGATTTCAGATCTGGATAAGATGAAGATTGAAGAGCAGAAACGGGCGGTACGTTCCGGTTATGATATGGACGTGCTTCCATCAGACCTTGTAACCTATGGAGAAGAGGCGAAGAACCTGTTGGAAGATCTGCAGTCCAGAAATGAGAGAATGTTCCTTGTGACATTTCTGGTAATGAATACCGCAAAGAAGCGTCAGAAGCTGGATAATAATATTTTCCAGGTGCAGGGAATTGCACAGAAATATAACTGTTCTTTAAAACAACTGGATTATCAGCAGGAAGCAGCACTCATGTCCTGTATTCCACTGGGAGTCAATCGAATTGAAATTCAGAGAGGGCTTACCACATCTTCAACAGCGATCTTCGTGCCATTTACGACACAGGAACTGTTTCAGGAAGGGGAAGCTCTTTATTATGGATTGAATGCATTATCCAACAACATGATCATGGTTGATCGGAAACGTCTGAAGAACCCGAATGGACTGATTCTTGGTACACCAGGTTCCGGTAAGTCATTCTCAGCAAAGAGGGAAATTACAAACTGCTTCCTGATTACGGAAGACGATATCATTGTCTGTGATCCAGAAGCCGAATATTCGGCACTTGTGCAGGCGCTGCATGGGCAGGTGGTAAGAGTTTCGCCGGTATCTGACCAGTATATCAATCCAATGGATCTGAACCTGAATTATTCTGAGGAAGATAATCCGCTGTCATTGAAAGCAGATTTTATCCTGTCTTTGTGCGGTTAGTATATCAGGAATACCTTGCCGATCCAATACCGGAGAAGATGCCAATCCTGGAGGACTTATACAACCTTCTGAGAAAACAGGAAGAGCCGGAAGCACAGCGGCTGGCTACTTCATTAGAGATCTATGTTACAGGCTCTTTGAATGTATTTAACCATCAGACAAACGTGGATATCAATAACCGCATTGTCTGTTTTGATATCAAGGAGCTTGGTAAGCAGTTGAAAAAGATCGGGATGCTTGTAATCCAGGATCAGGTCTGGAACAGGGTAACGATGAACCGTTCTGCCCATAAGTCCACCAGATACTATGTGGATGAGTTCCATCTTCTCTTAAAAGAGGAACAGACTGCAGCTTATAGTGTGGAGATCTGGAAGCGATTCCGTAAATGGGGTGGTATTCCAACTGGCATCACTCAGAATATTAAGGATTTGCTGTCTTCCAGGGAAATCGAGAATATATTTGAAAATTCAGATTTTATTTATATGCTGAACCAGGCTTCCGGAGACAGGCAGATTCTGGCAAAACAGCTGAATATCTCACCAACCCAGCTGTCCTATGTAACCAACAGTAATGAGGGTGAAGGACTTCTGTTTTATGGAAATGTCATTATCCCATTTGTAGACAGATTCCCGAAGAATTCCCTCTATAAAATCATGACAACCCGCTTGGAGGAGACTTCTGAAGCAGGTTAAAACAAAGGAGAAAACAATGTTACGAGCAATTTCATATGTATTAACTTTTAGTGGCGGTGCTGTTTTTGGCATCGCTTTTCTCTGTTTATTACAGGCAGGGAAAGGGTATCCGAAGAAGGAGGAGTAATCAGTGGCAGAACAGAGAATGAAAGTCAGGGACAAGAAAGTCCAGAAGATGACCAAGGATGGTCTGGTGGAAGAAAACCTGACAGATAAATCTTCTGTTCGTGTCAGTAACCGTGTCGGTGATGTGCAGATGGGAAGAAAACAGGGGGAAAAAGAAGAAAACCTTGTGGATAAGTCTCCCCGCCAGTCTGAACGGAGTGGGAAAAATATTCGACCCTCTGTGCAAAAATCCAGAGATGCACCGGAACTGATACGGACAGAGAAGCAAAGTGAGGATTTTGGACAGAGTAGTAAACAGCAAAATAGAAAAAGAATCCGTGCTGAAGTCGGAAAAGAATCCAGACTTGCAGAAGAATCCGAAGCCGGACAGTCAGGGAGACTGAAAGAAAAACGTGCTGATCTATCAGAAAACAGAGGAGACAGCCGGAGAAATCAGACAGGTGGCAGCAAAAAGCCAAAACAAAAACAACGTTTGAAGTTTGCTTATGAGGAAACTGGTGCTTCTGTGAAAAATGACAAAGATATGGAGAAATTGAACCAGATGGATACGGATGGAGTCAATTTCCGCCATCAGAAACAGAAAGAAAAAGCCAAAAAGTTTTCTTATGAAGAAGCAAGAAAGAAAAAGGAAGCAAAGCAGCATTCCAAGAAAGCACAGGTCTATCAGGCAAATGAAGGAGAAACTCCTGGAAAGAAAAAATCCCGTTTGAAGTTTGGTGAAGGGGAATCTGTGAAAACAGAAAAAACTTCTGTTGTCAAGAAAGCAGGAAGTGCAACTTCCGTAGCATTGCACCGTGAGATCAGCAAAAATGAAGACGATAATGCGGCGGTAGAAGGTGCCCATAAGTTAGAAGAAAGCGGCGAAGGTGTTTACCGGCTGGAACAGAGAAGTGCCAGACGCAGGAAACAGTGGGCATCCAGAAAAAGAAGCAGACTTGAAAGACAGGAAGAGAAACAGGCACAGGCTGCATCCCATCAGGAGCAGAAGAAGCTGAAAAAACAGATTCAGAAGCAACAGATCAAATGGGATTATGCCAAAGCGAAGCGAAGTGAACAGACAGTAGGAACAGCTACAAAAGGTACGATTGATTATATTAAGAAGATTGGCGGTAAGGTCACCAACTTCTTTAAAGAAAACCGGAAGGTGTATATCAGTGTAGCAGTTCTGATCGGATTGATGTTTCTGATCATAACGAATGTCACGTCATGTTCTGCAGTGTTTTTACAAAATGTAATCACTTACACAGGGACCAGTTATCTGTCATCGGATCAGGCAATCCGGGAAGCGGAATTGTATTATACACAGCTGGAAGCTAATCTGCAGGAGCGGATCAACAACATGGAATCTGAAGAACCGGGACATGAGGAATACCGATATAACATCGGACCTATTGAGCATGATCCGTTTATCCTGATCAGTTATCTGTCAGCAAAGTATGAAGAATTTACCTTTGAACAGGTAAAGCCAGAACTGGATGCTCTTTTTGCATTGCAGTATCGGTTAGAAACAGAAGCAGTCAATGAGACTGTGACAGAGACAGCAACTGTAAGAGTTGGAGAATCTTTGGGACAGGTTGTGACCAGTGGGTATTGTAACTGCCCAATTTGTTGTGGTATTTGGAGCGGAGGACCGACTGCCAGTGGAGCATATCCAACTGCCAATCATACCTTAGCGGTAGATGCTTCCAATCCGTTTGTACCAATGGGAACAAAGGTAGTTATGAATGGTGTCGAATATACTGTAGAAGATACCGGAGCTTTCGCAAGATACGGTGTACAGTTTGATGTCTATTATGACAGTCATGCGGCAGCATCTGCACATGGACATCAAACATGGGAATGTTATCTGGCAGATGATAATGGAAGCAATGAAGTGGAAGTGACCAGGACAAGAGATGTAGATGTGCTGAATGTCACCTTAAATAGTGGAAACCTGATGTCAATCTGTCAGGACAGGTTGGGATTTTTCCAGAAAGAACTGTTCAGTGCCTACAACGATACAAAAGGCAACTTGCAGATGTTTGCAACACCGGTTGATTTTAACTGGTATTCCAGTGTGACAAGTTATTATGGATATCGGATTCATCCAATTTCAGGAGCAAATCAGCTTCATAATGGTATGGATATCGGAGCACCGGAAGGGACAAAAGTAATGGCAGGGCTGACCGGAACGGTTACAACTTCTGCTTATAACGACAGCTATGGCAATTATGTTGTGATCAAGGACAGTAAAGGCTATGAACTGCGGTATGCACATTTAAGCAGCCGGAGTGTATCTGCAGGTGCATCCGTCACGAAAGGTGATGAGATTGGTCTTGTAGGAAATACTGGAAATTCTACAGGAAGCCATCTTCACATTGAACTTCTGAAAAATGGAGAGCGGTTAAACCCGATCTTTTATCTGGAAACAGGAGAAGGGGCAGGATTTGGCGGCAATGAATATACCAGTGAAGCAGCACAGCGTTTGTTAAATGAAGCAGCGAGATATCTTGGGACACCGTATGTGTGGGGTGGATATTCGCCAAGTGGATTTGACTGTTCTGGATTCGTAAGTTACTGCCTGACACATTCAGGTGTAAGGAATACAGGAAGATTAACGGCACAGGGATTGTATGACATTTGTACGCCGGTATCTCAGTCAGAAGCACAGCCAGGAGATCTGATCTTCTTTACAGGTACTTACGATGCAGGAGTTCCGGTAACGCATATCGGAATCTATGTGGGCAATGGTCAGATGATCCATTGTGGGCATCCGGTGCAGTATACGTCCATCAATTCTCCATACTGGCAGAGCCATTTCTATGGATTTGGACGATGGTAAGAAAAAAGGGCGGCTGCATCAGCCGTCCGGAAAGGAGAAGCGATGAAAAGTCTTGAAAAAGCAACGGCAGATTATGAGAAAGCCAAGGAAAAAATGGAAGCATCCAAAGCCAGATATGAAGCAGATTTAAAGCGTTTCAAGGCTGCGGAGATAGCAAAAACAGAAGCGGAAAATCTGGAAATTGTAAAAATTATCCGTGCAATGGATATGAGTATTCCGGAATTGGAAGCTTTCAAAAAGAGAATGAAAAATGAATTGCCCGGCAGGGTAGAAATACAGAAGGAGGAAACAAAAGCCGATGATGAATCTGGAAAAAATGAAACAGAAGAAGAGAACAATTACTAAAAGCAGGGTAAAAAAGAGCTTGCTTGCAGCAACGACATTTCTTTGCCTGACAACACCTTTGCTCCAGACACAGACTGCTTATGCAGCTGAGAATACCACACCTGCGATTACGATTGAGAAACCGGATGGCTGGAAACAGGGTGAAACAACCATTGCTGTTACGGTAGATGCCAGCCATATGCCGGAAGGTTTCTCAATAGCAAAGATTGAAGCAAAAGCAGGAAAAGATGGAAGCTGGCAGGATGTAACCGGAAGCGGAAGTATCACGATCACTGGAAACCAGACAGTGTATGTGCGTGTGACAGATGGTGAGGGGAAGGTCTATGAGCAGAATCGCTCT
>OHKT01000701.1_pt1 | contig 10321 bp, 5 predicted proteins | sample 1568871 | NCBI WGS metagenome assembly OHKT01 (sample SAMEA3879558, study PRJEB24766) | human gut metagenome | biome: human-associated habitat; feature: feces | place: USA | collected 1985/1987
ATCTGAGAGTTCGTGTCGGGGTGTCATTTTTCCGCGCGGAAAAATAGGGGAGTTCCGGTGGTGGGCTGGATGCCATGAGGACGAAATCCAGCAAGGCGAAGAGATGCCCCGTGTGCGGGGCAGCGATGAAGCGGAACGGCAGGACGAGGGCGGGAACCCAACGGTGGATGTGCGTCACGTGTTCGCCGACCGGGGTCATGCGCCAACGGGACGCGGAACGCGGCAGGCAGCTCGACGCGCCTCCCGGTCCGCGTGCGGCGCGAACGACGATTCGAGGGCCCTGCGCAAGCGCACCGCGTGGCGCCGGAACATCCGGCCCGCCATCCCGCCGTGCAGGGTGAAACACCACACGGTGATGGCGGACGGCACGTACACGAACCACGGCTGGTGTCTGGTCATAGCTATCGACGGCGAAAGCGGCGAGACGCTGGGATGCAACGGTGCCCGAACGAGTCGAAGGCCGCGTACATGGCGCTGTTCTCACGCATCCCCGCGCCCGACGTACTGATCACGAACGGGCTTCGCGGCGCGGAGAGCGCATGCCGCGAGATATGGCCGTCCACTCGGATCCGACGCTGCCTGGTGCACGTGCAGCGCAACACGAGGACCGACCTGACCTTCCAGACCTCCTTCCGACGTTCTCACTACTCGACCTTTTAAGCCTTTGTTCACAGCGATAACCTTCCCGCCAGCGTCAACGCCTACCGCGGATTACACGCGCGACGGCTTTCAATGCGTCGCGACGTCTGGAACCAATAGGCATCAATGGATCAACAAACTTACGAATCGGATTGTCTTCACCAACTGCACGCTCATGCTTCGGCAAGAAAACGTCTTCTGGAATCTGTGGCTCGTTTGCCAGTATCACACGCTTAATTAAACGTTCGTAGAATGGTGTCTCACGGGCATAGTCCCAATACATCGAAGCGTAATCGCAATCCGGATCCACCCAAGGTTTCTGATAACCGGCGTAATGGATAATCTGCGGATTGCTGCGCGATTTTACGTAGGCGTCATAAACATCATTGGGTGCCTGCGTAAACAGGTTGCCAACGCGTCCACCACAATCGTGCACCACATTCCACTCCCACGGAAGGTATAGCACTTTGCCCTCGCAATATGCGTTCAACACATCCTGATCATTGTAAATGTAATTTGGGTTCGATGCGTAAGTGAGCCATTGCCCGATAGAGTAGCGATTGCGCATCCCCTTCGTGTTGAGGACCAGCACTCCAGCTTGGAAGTAGTCGTATGGATTCTTCATTTTCAGCACATCCCTCGCATATGACATACGCTTGCCGTGCTTCACGTTTAGGTTGCCAAGGAAGTCGATGTCGCGGACAGCCCCCAACAGGTTGTCCTGAAGATCGATGTCATACAACTTCGCAATATCACCAACAATAATGATGTCGGAATCGAGATAGAGCACCTTGTCGTAATTCGGCAGGAGTTGCTGAATGAGGAAACGGTAGTACGTTTCGATACTGATATGCGCATTGTTTGTGGACAAATCGTAGCCAGACAGCTCACGTTTCACATTCAGGAACCGCAGACTCATGTTCGGAAACTGCTCGAAGAAGCGCCACATACGCTCTTGCTTGTCCCCTGCGATATCCTGCTGCAAAACAATTACATCGTAGAAACGGTCTGAATTCGCGTTCTTGATGGCGGAATAGATAGTAGTAGTCAATTGTGGCACATAGTTGTTATCAGCAGCGAACACCACCGGTATAACCGGTTTCCCATGCGAATTCGGAAGTTCAAGCTGCGGAGCCGGCTCCGGGTTCGTGAAATGAACGCATTGTAGTTCCTTGAATTTCCAGTTGGAACCGATGCGCCTATGATGCATCAGATAAATATTCAGCAAACGTTCAGAAAGATGCCCTGGCGTGCGCAATGCTTCCTTACTGTACGTGCTGTAGTCGGTGCTCTTGTCGAACTCCTCAAGAATCGGGAACAACCATTCGCAGTAGTCGAAGAAGATTGCCTTCTTCATAATGAACATGTTGCAGAAGCAAGCCTGATGACCGTCCAAGAACGCATCGGCATCCTCCTGATAATCCGGATGCATCTTACACAAGATCCGGTAGCAACGTTCCAAATCATCATCGTGCAGTAGTGGAGCCGCCTCCCATAACGCCTGCGGAGTGCCATGTTTATTGATGATTTTCTTAAGATCACTGAAAGGCGCAGTAATGACATCAAACTGTTTTACAGTATTGATGATGCTCTCATCAATTAGAGCATATTCTTTTGCGGATTCCTCATCGATATAATTGTCGATAACCTCACCGAACATGTTCTCCTCATGCTCGACATTCGAGAAGTCAAAATAACGACGATAATGACAGAAGCCGTAGTATTCAGCGTCAATATTCTTCCAGGCCCAATACTGTGCAGTCAATTCACAATAACGAGCATTTTTTTCAGATATGTTTTCACCGTCATCGTCGCGCCAGAAATACGGAAAACGAATCGAACTGTTTTTTGCTCCGACATGAATCGGCTGCAATACAGTACTGTGGAATACATTTGTATTCTTATGCGCAGAAACCAAGATTTTAACGTCTTGTTTCTCTTGATTAGCATGGATACGTTGAGACTCAGTGAATTCACGAATATGATTCAATGCAGCATTTTTCATCTGAATATAAGATGCTGATGGAGTCTGGATATCTTGCATTAATTCTTCCGCCAAATTGGCCCAGTCCAAGAAAGAAGGAGACGATGGCACAAAGCGGCCGAGCATAGCGTAGGCGTCATCGCGAGCAAACCTCATGAGCTCGGTAGCAGTTTCATCGATTCCAATGATCGATGAAACTGATTCTGCTGTTTCCAACTTATAATCGTCATCTACACGGTCTTTCCACTCATTCATTAGTGAAAAGATGAGTTTTGTCTTCAAACAAGATGCTGATTCGCGTACTAGCAACGTTCCCATAGAATCGGCAAAATGTTGTGCTTCAATCCAACAGGCCTTCATCTGATCTGCATCGGAAAGAAAACGTTCGGGAGAGATTGTTCTGTTGGAAGTAACGCCTCTTCCAATGTTATAGATATAACCCCGAATGCGCGTATTGGAAGATTCATGTTCAGACATACTAGCGAGTACTAAGAATTCATAACTATCTTCAGCACGTTCGAGACGTGATGTCGTCATACTCGAAAAAGCTTTGCGGCATATATCACCTCGAAAAGCTTTATGCGTTACATGCCAATCTCTTCCGTATTCACTCTTTGAAGTGAACGTACTGGTCAGAAGTTCTTCTTGGCTAGATTCAGGTGAATCTGCATGATCGTCCATACCGTTTTGTTCTTTACATATCAGCCCAAATCGTAGAATATCTGGATTCGATTGCTCAATCTCAGAATAGATTTTATGCAAAGTTGTTTTTTCAAAAGCATCATCTGAATCAAGAAAAAGGATGTATTCCCCACGACTGAGAGCCGTTCCGCTTTTCCTGGCAAGGTGCAATCCCTCATTCATGGTCTTATCCAGAACTCGAATTCTTCCATCCTGAGCGGAAAAACGAGAAGCCACGGCAAGAGAGCCGTCGGTACTTGCATCATTGATGACGATGGCCTCCCACTGATCAAAATCCTGGGCGATGATGCTCTCTAAGCATTCCGATAAATACTCTTCACTGTTGTAGCAGGGGATTACGATACTAAAAAATGGCATGTTATCAATCATCGTCATTTGTTCTTTCTTTTGATTGACCTGAAAAGAGGCATGAAAGGGTGGAAGATGGACAAAAGATTCCGGGAGGAGGGTCGTATAGTTCGGTTCGCCATAGAATTTCGTGTTTGCAAATCCAAGAAATGTCTAAGTACCTGGCTACGGTACAACTCATACTGTTTGTTAGAACTCGCCCCCATCAGTTCTTCAGCGATCTGCTTCCATTGAACATAACGCGCATTGACGTCAAAAACATCGCCGGCATCCCAATGGGAATATGCATCATCTCGCGTGAGACGCATTAGTTCCGTTGCAATATCTTCTCTTGTGAAAGAGTCTCGCAAGTCGGTAAGCGTTGTCAATTTATCTTTATCGGACAAACGTACATACCAATCACCGAACAGCATTTCAAGAAGTCTACGATGTAATTCATGCACGCATGGCATAAGGTCGAATGTCGAAAACTTACTTGCATAATCAAAAGCAACACGTATTAAATTTGCATAATTCGTGGACAATGCAGCAAACTGTTGCTTTGACATTGGTTTGAAAGTAGTAATGCCTCTTCCTAAATAATATCGATAGCCAATCATCTCATTATGGAAAATCTCGGTATTGGCAAGACTGGCAATAACCAGCCATTCATAACTATCTTGCCCCCTTCCAAGACGGGAGCCTGTCATGAGACTAAAAGCTCTTTTAAGTAAATCAGTCCGGTACAAACGTTGTAGAATACGCCAATCCTGACGATGATTCTCGCGGGACGTGAAAGAAGAAAAAGCAATCTCGGATTTATGCAACGTGGGCAGATCACGGTTACTTAATTGAAGAATATCAGAGCAAGTTGAAGCGGGCATCTCTTCGCCAAAGAGCTCGGTTCCGAAGTGAAGAATATCAAAGGAATATAACGAAGCAAGATCGGCTAGCGAAGAGAGTGCATTATCCGTAAGTTCATCATCAGCATCCAAGAATAGAGTGTATTGCCCACGAGCGCGCGCTACTCCACTTTTTCTTGCAAGATGCGTCCCTTCATTCTTTTCCTTATTGATAACCTTAATTCTCTTATCCACTTCAGAAAGCTCACTGGCAACATAAAAGGCATTATCGGGACTAGCGTCGATAACAATGACCGCTTCCCATTCCGAAAAGTTTTGTTTCTGCAAGGAGAGAATACATTTCCGAAGGTAACCTGCATTATTATATGAAGGAATGACGATAGAGAAAAAAGGGGGTGCTTGTGATTCTGTCAACTGTTCACTCGTCATTTCTTTCTCCGGTCTTCATCAGGGCAGCAATAAATAAGATATCTATAAATGGCTTTATTGGCGTCATTCCAGTCTTTACAACATTCAGAACAACGCCAAAAAAACTAATTAACTATGCCTTCGCATTTGATTGATAGAATATCATTATTAAGCAAGGCGTAATCACCATTTCTTGTATCACGTATTGCGAAAGTGCAAGAGTCTTCTCCATTGGCGAATGCAATGGCTTTGGGCTTCTTCGGATCAGCGGGGTCATCAATGCGAAGTGAAGCCACAATTTGAAAATCACCATTATTGAAAATGTTAACAGGCAATGCGAAACGGACTTTATGATGGCCTGGATTATGGAAGCGATACAGCTTAGGTCCTGGATCGAAGGTAAGACCGCCTCTCTTCGTGTCCAGCAAAGTCATTGTAAAGTAGAAATCAACATCATCATTGAAAGAATATTCAATATCGAATTCGAAGATGTCATCTTTCCCGCATACCGGTTCCGATACGGGAAGAACTTTAATCCATGGTTCGTTGTTCTTTTTGGCACTTTGCTCTTCTGTTTTTGGTTCTTTATTCTCCGCCTTTAAATTCTCCAAAGTGTACCGATCCGCGACATTATTCTTGTCTCCACTCGCCACAATTTCTCCGTCCTTGATGAGGATGGCCTTATTGCAGTACTTCTTCACCGCATCCATGGAGTGAGTAACGAGAATAACAGTCTTGGTAGGATCTTTCTTGATCTCCGCAAAGAAGTTATCACACTTGCGTTGGAACGCCTCGTCGCCGACAGCAAGCACCTCGTCAAGCACCAGAATATCGCCCTGCGCCTTGATGGCCACAGAGAAGGCGAGACGCACTTGCATGCCGGAAGAATAGTTCTTGAGCTTCTGATCCATAAAATCTTCGAGCTCGGCGAACTCCACGATGTCATCGTACATGGCATCGATTTCCGTGCGGGTGAAGCCGAGCAACGCGCCATTCAGGTACACATTTTCACGGCCGGTCAGCTCAGGGTTGAATCCCACGCCAAGTTCAATGAACGGGACCAGCTTGCCCTTGACGGTGACGGAACCCTGCTCCGGAGTGTAAATCTGAGAAATAATCTTCAACAGTGTGGACTTTCCGGATCCGTTACGCCCAACAATGCCGAAAAAATCGCCCTGCTGCACCTCGAAATTGATATCGCGTAGCACATGTTGTTCGGCATAGCCTTTGATGCCCTTCGTCCAATTCAGGAATGCCATCTTCAGGCCGGTCGCCTGCTCGGTGGGTAAACGGAACATCTTGGCCACATGGTCGACCTTGAGCACCACCGGACGTTCGTCCACGGTTTTCTCCTGCGTCTTCTCAGTCATTGCAACTTCAGCCATAATCAGAGCACCTCCGCGAACTTGGAGCTGTACTTGCGGAACACATGAATACCTAGGCACAAAATAAAAACAGACAAAACATATGGCAGCAGGCACAGCAGCCTGTTATCAACCATGGTCCACACTGTTGGCACGTATTCCGGGGAAAGCAGATTGTGACGAATATCCATGATTACCTGTGTGGAAGGATTCAGCATGAGCAATTTACCAGCCCAAGAGAACTCCGGATTATTGGCCACCATCGAAATCGGGTAAATTATAGGCGTGGCATAGAACATGGCCTGCAACACGACCTCCCATATATGCGCCACATCACGGAAGTACACGAACAACGAGGCGAGCAGCAATGCCACACCCAATCCTAAGCAATACAGCTGAATGATGTTGAACGGCACGAGCAACACGCGCCAGGTGTAGTGCGCATGGGCGAAGAAGCCGAACAGGAGCACCACGCACAGGTTGATGCCCAACGAAATCATAGAACCCATCGTGGTGGACGCCACGATGATGTAATTTGGGAAGTGTACTTTGCGTAGCAAATCACCACGTCCAACGATGGATTGCATACCCATGCTGGTTGATTCGGAGAAGAAGCTCCACAAACAGGTACCGCATAGCAATGAAATCGGGAAGGTTGGGGTGCCATCCGAGAACTTCAGGAACTTCACGAACACCACATACATCACGGCGAACAACATCAACGGCTTCAGCACGGACCATACCATGCCCAAGAATGATCCCTGATAGCGCAGATGGAAGTCGGTCTTCACCAGTTCCTTGAAAACCACCATCGCGTAGTGGTACCTCTTCTTGAGGCTCTTAAAAAAATCTTTCACAAACATTCCATCCTACTAGTGCGAAGCGTTTGGACGCAAAATCATGTGGCAGTGCGATTGATGCGCTCTCCTTCGACAGTACTCTCATATATTCTAGTGAGAAAAGGACGTTTGTCTTAGTAAGACGGAATATCTCACATGGTTCTCACAGCGGAACAGCACCATTCGAACATCCGAATCTTCGTGTCGGCACATAAGCAGGCCACGTTTCCCAAGGGGAAGAGCATTCTTCCGGTGCAGGTAGGCGCCGCTCACGCCACGACCCGTTTCCCGAACACCTTGCATGACGATGAAGGAGAAAACATTTCTGCCGAAACCCGCGGTATTGCGAGCTGACCGCGCAATACTGGGCTTGGAAGAACGAAGATGCCGATTATTACGATTTCTGCCACTATCGTAGGTATTTCGATTTCACGGATACCACACATAAGGAAAACGATTACGGCGAAATCACTGACTCATATATTGATAGTCGCACGATTGCCGAATATGGCATCAACGACAAGGCGATCGCACATGCAGTGGACGGATGGGACATCATCACCACACCTTTGAACGATGTTCGTCGTATCGGCGGATTTTCAAACCTTAAGCAGCATTGGGACGCCGACGAACATCTGCGACTGAATGACTTACGCCATATGTACGACATTCTGTGCGAGCGGCATCCCGATTACAAGACGGATGCCGATGCCGTACTCAACGGCCGCACCGCAGCATTCTGCAATATGTTCATCATGAGGAAAGAAATCTTCTTCGAATACAACGAGTGGCTATTCCCGTTGCTTGACGGATTCGCAATGACCACCGACTTCAGCAAGATGGACATGCAGACCACGCGCGCTGTCGGCCATCTCTCCGAACGGCTTTTGAACATCTTTATCGCACACAAGTAGCGCACCGGCGTAAACTGGAAAATCAAACGACTGCAATGCGTGCATCCTCTGCATCCAGAGCCGACCGCAATACTGGAACCGGTAGGGCAGGAGCGTGGACGTGTGGTGCCGGTGGCGTTCGCCGCGGACAACAATTACGTCCCGATGCTCACCACCACCATCTATTCAATGCTGAAGAACGCTTCCACGAATCGTATGTATGACGTGGTCGTACTAGAACGAAACATCACCGACGAGAACAAGCGCTACATACGGCAGTTCTTTGCAAGGTTCTCGAATGCCCTGATTCGTTTCTTCGACGTGAACCGCTATCTCGCCGGATTCAATCTCACTACCAGTAATGCGCACATCAGCATTGAAACATATTAGAGGCTTCTCTTTCTACTTTTCTATTGATTTTCCATAGTCTGAGCTGGACGTTAATCGAGGGGGGGGCACAACCGTGGGTTGCGCCCCCTCACATTGCAGTATGGACTTAGTCAGCGCCTCTCGTCGTAGGCGAATTTGTTGGTGTCGCTGACGAAAGTTTTGCGGTCGTTCTTGTCCATGACAGCGAGGATGATGCCAGCGATAATGAGCAGAAGACCCGTGATGACCGGCGTTGCCGCGCCGATGAATGTGGGGAAGCGGTGACCACGCCGGTCTTGGCGCCTGCGTTTGTACGGTGAAGTCGTCGACATACATGTAGATGACCGTATTAGGCCGCATCGCATGGAAGTCATGTATCACCTGATTGATAGTCACCCCTCATTATGGCGAGAAAGAAGCGCGACAACGGCGGAGCTGGTAGGCTTTTTGCACAACGTCAACTATGAGGCAAGGAATATGAACGAGGTATGCATGTTCAGTCGGAGCGAGCGGAACGGTGTCGCGACTAGGTCTGTATGGCCGGTGCAGTGGCTTGACTGGACGAAGAGACGGCTGGGGTTGATGGCGCTGAGTTTGGTGCTGGGCATATTGGCGGCATGCGGCGAGATGCTGCGGTCTCAGGGAGATTTGGTGTGGAGTCTTGTCGGTCTCGTACACGGGCTGTGCTATGCGGCTATAGCGTTCATGTTCGTGCTGTTGCTAGAACTTGGGATGCGTTGGCTGAGTCGGGAGGACGATGCGCAGGCGACATATAGGATATCGTTTCGGCACAATTTTCGCGGATGGGGTGTGCTGTTCCTGATCATCGTGCTGTGCTGGATGCCGTATGTGATTGCGTTGTATCCGGGGGTGATGTGGTACGACACCAGCAACCAGCTGTTGCAATGGAACCATCTGCCCAATCTGTTTACGGATGGACAGCTCACTGACCACCATCCGATTGCTGACACGGCGATTTTTGGCCTGTTCGTCCAGTTCGGGAATCTTATCGGCTCCGGTGATCTGGGCATTTTTCTGTATACGATGATCCAGACCGTGGTGACCGCGTCGGCAATGGCGTATTGTTTGCTGTACATGCGTAGAATCGGGGCCTCCCACCGCCTGTGCATGGCTGCTTTGGCGTTCGTGAGCCTGTTCCCGATCTTTCCGATGTACTCCAGCCCGATGGTCAAGGATTCGTTGTTCCTGCCGATTATGGTGCTGTTCGGCGTGCAATGTGTGGAAATCGTTCGCAGCCGCGGTGAGGTTCTGCGGCGGACATCGTTCTGGGGCACGTTGATCGGGCTGGCGTTGGCGCTTTCCCTGACCAAGAAGACCGGTATGTATATCGCGATACTGGTCTGCCTGCTACTGGTCGCCGTTACACGACGGGGACTCCGTCGTCGTCTGATCGTCGTGGTTGCTGCGGTCGCGGCGGTCATGATGATCATGCTACCGAAAGTGGTGTTTCCGTTGGCTGATGTCGCACCGGGTGGCAAGCAGGAGATGCTGTCCATCCCCTTCCAGCAGTCGGCGCGTCTGCTGCGCTACTATGGTGATGCCATTCTCAAAGAACAACGCGATGCGATTGAGCGGGTGCTCGGGGAGGATGTCGCGCAGCGTTATGCGGTTACCAGTGCCGATGCGGTGAAAGGATACGTTTGGGACAGCGAGAAAGACCGGTACCTGCTCCCGTATGCGAAGGCTTGGTTGCAAGGATTGGCGGAGCATCCGCTGACGTATGTTGAGGCGTTCCTGGGCATGGAAAGCGCTTGGTTGGCATTGCCGAACGCCGGCGACGAGCATGTCGGCGATCTGCTGATGCCGGTGTACGCGCAGGGTACCAATCATTCGTTTTTTGAGGGGCACGAGCAGCTTGGACTGACTGCATCCGATACAACGATGGCTTCTCGAGTCGAACACCTCATCGATT
>OHKT01000705.1_pt1 | contig 10262 bp, 10 predicted proteins | sample 1568871 | NCBI WGS metagenome assembly OHKT01 (sample SAMEA3879558, study PRJEB24766) | human gut metagenome | biome: human-associated habitat; feature: feces | place: USA | collected 1985/1987
ATCGGTTAATTTATCAATTCATCTCACTGGTTATAGAACCAGGAGTATTCTTGATATTCTTAAGATAAAAAAAGAAAGGACATCATCCTTTCCTCTCTCATACCATATATTCACGGTCTGGCTGTTTTGAATATGTTTTTTTCATATGCTTTTTTGCGAACAAAACTCCAAAAGTAAAAACTGTGACTCCCACAATGGTTCCTATTATATATTTAATATAGTCTTTCATGATAACCTCCCTATTATTTATTCTTAACTAGTATGAATGAAGCGATTATCATTTGTCCATGTATTATAAATATTTGGTTGAAGTAATTATTTTCTTCTTTATTCTTTCAAGACTCCTAACTTCACAATTTTTAATTGTAGCATATGATTGGCATACCTTTATATACATTTTCATAAAGTGTCTTTGCCATATCATATGGGAGGTTCACACAACCATGTGAGCCATTTGTCTTGTAAATATTGCCACCAAAACTTGACCGCCATGAAGCATCATGTAAACCTATACCACCATTAAAAGGCATCCAGAATTTAACAGGTGAAGCATATCCTGGTCCACGGAGAACCGCATCTTTCTGTTTGTATGTCAATGGATAGATACCCGGAGGTGTTGTATGCCCTTTTGCTATATTTCCTGTCACACATTTTGATGATTGGATTAAGTCTCCACCCACATAAAGATAAACCATCTGATTTGTCAAATCTATCTCAACATATGTATTACCATAATCGTTTTCCTCACGGATGGCTCCAACCATAGAATAGATTGGTTCCCGCTCTGTTTGTGTTCCGGATAAGATTTCATCTTTTAATTGTTCAGCTTCCGCTTCCTTATCAATTCTGTAGCCATAGGGCCCTTCAACATTTACCACAGTCCCTGATGTAGTCATAAAATCCCTTTTTGTATAAGCTGTATCCGTCTCTTTTGCCAATGATTTGACATATGTTTCTAGCATCTCTTGATTTAATGAGATATTTCCTAAATCATCTGTTATAATCCATTGATGGAATGTATCCGCATCCAATATTTTAGGAACACTTCCTATCTCATAAGTAATGCTGGAAGATGCTACCATGTTTAATTTGTTTAACATCTCATTCAGTGTCACTGACTCTTTTGTTTCGCTTGGCTTTGTATAGCACCCACTTTCATCCAGATTAACTTCTGTATTTCCCTGGTCTACTGCATCTTTTATCGTTTTGTAGGTTTTATCTTTTATTAACTGCGTTCCATCTTTCTCTTCTATGATCTGATATCCGGTTCCAACTATATAATCAATATAGGCATCTTCTGGAGCTTTCATGTTTTCATTCTGTAGTGCGGGCAAGGTTTCTGTTTCCTCCATTAATTTTTCCTGATTAAATGTACGATTATAACCAAGTTCATATATGCTATCTTTATTCAGGTTTAATATCCATTTCATTGAATCCTGTTCTTCCAGGATTGGTTTTGTACTGATATCTACCTGATACCCAATATCCTGGCCGTTAATCCATTCATCAGGAAAGTCCCTTCCCTTTACGGACAGACCATATGAATTTTCCAATTCTGATTTTATAAATGAATCTGCCTCCACTACTGTTTTACCAGATACATCATAATCCAATATTCTTGTGTTTGGAAAGAAATGTGTAGAATAATAAGAAGATGTTAATCCATATCCAATAACGAGTAACGAAACAGTCCCTAATAATATAATTGTTTGTTTTTTCATTCATTTTCACCTCTCATTTATAATGTATGATTTTAAATAAAGAAGACAAAAAACATACTATTAATAAATAATTTGAGAGGAAATGAGATAAATGAAGATACTTGATATTATGGGAAAAATGAATGCAGAGCAGGCAAAGGCCATATTCACAACAGAAGGCCCTCTGCTTGTTTTTGCAGGTGCCGGTTCAGGGAAAACACGTGTGCTTACATACCGTGCAGCTTATCTTGTAGAAAATAAAAAAGTTGCTCCCGAACAAATTTTAGCAATCACATTTACAAATAAAGCTGCAAATGAAATGAAAGAACGGATTCGGGCAATGATTGGCGACCATGCCGATGGTATGTGGGCGATGACATTCCACTCCATGTGTGCACGTATCTTACGAAAGCATGCATCCGACATTGGATATAAAAACAATTTTTCGATATATGATACAGATGACTCAAAATCAGTAATTGCGAAAATAATCAAAGAAAATCTGTATCAGAAAATACTATCACCGGCTCCTGTTTTAGGGTTTATCTCTAATTTAAAAAATCAGAATATAGCACCGGATAAGTATGTTGCATCCACCCGGGAAGAAAGGGCAATCATTCATATTTATGAATTGTATGAAGAACAGCTGTATAAAAATAATGCTTTAGATTTTGATGATCTGTTATTAAAAACCGTTGAGCTATTTGAAGATTTCCCAGATATCCTGGAGGATTATCAAGAACAGTTCCATTACATCATGGTTGATGAGTATCAGGATACGAATAGTTTACAATTCTTACTTGTCTCCATGCTGGCAGAAAAATATGAGAATGTCTGTGTTGTTGGTGATGACGATCAATCCATTTATGGATTCCGTGGTGCTGATATACAGAATATATTGGATTTTGAGTCAAACTATCCAAATACGCTTGTAATAAAGCTGGAGGAAAATTATCGTTCTAGCGGGAACATCCTGAATACTGCCAATGCAGTTATAAAAAATAATACCATGCGTTCTATAAAGAAACTCAAAACAACAAGGGACCCTGGCAAAAAAGTTCATTATATAAACTACGAAACCGCTTCACAGGAAGCCTCATCTGTTATACGAGATATTATTGAGCAATCCTGTGACTACAAAGATATTGCAATCCTATATCGTACAAACGCACAGTCACGTTTATTAGAAGAGGCATGTATTAAATACAGCCTTCCCTATCGTATTGTTGGCGGCATTAATTTCTACCAGAGAAAAGAAATCAAGGATATGGTATCCTACTTGAAAATCATATCAAATCCAGCTGATGCTGTATCTCTTAAACGAATCATTAATGTCCCAAAGAGAAATATTGGTGATACGACGCTTGATAAGATTGAAGCATATGCAACCGATTATTCATTATCTTTATATGAAGCACTCCATAAAGCAAATGAAATTCCATCACTTAGCAAGCGAACACTTCAATCCATCACGGATTTCATAAACAAGATTGAAGATTATCGCTTAAAATTGGAAAAGTGTGGAGTTCTTGATTCTCCTGGTGATGGTTCTTATAGTATTCATGAATATCTCAATGATGTATTATATAAAATCGGATACATGGATGAATTGAGGAAAGTCAATGATGAAGATGTCTATGAATCCAAAAAAGAAAATCTGGAAGAATTTATCAATAAAGTAATAGAATTTGAAGGCTCTGTATCAGCATTTACTCTGGATAAATTATTAGAAGATATTGCCCTGGTTTCTGGCGTTGACACTATGGATGATGAAGACCGGATTACGCTTATGACATTACATTCCTCAAAAGGTCTGGAGTATAAAAAAGTTTATATTGTTGGGATGGAAGAACGGTTATTCCCATCCACAAAGTCTGTCATAGAAGATAATGTCGAAGAAGAACGTAGGTTATGTTATGTCGGTATCACCAGAGCAATTGATGAATTAATACTCACTTCTGCATCGGAACGGATGATAAATGGAAATTTTCAAAGAATGAAACGAAGCCGTTTTATTGATGAAATGCCTGATAAATATGTAGAAAAATACACATAAAAAAGAGCCAGAGGGCTCTTTTTAGCTTATATAGGGACATCGTTGTAAATCTTTCAGTTTGTATTTCTGCAAGGCATATATTTCATCACACTTTGAATCTTCTGGGAAATAGTTATTTGAATCAGGAATCACAATTCTTAAGGCGTTTTTTTCATCTTCTTCATCAATCCAGTCTACCCTTACATCACAATCTTCATGAACTACCACTACTTACACATTTGTTTAGAAGTAGTGGTTTCTTTACTTTCTAAACAACTGGTAGTTTAATGGTTTTAAGATACTTTTATTACGCCGTAAACAGCTCTTACGGTCTGTGGAATGAAACTTCCTGCGTAAGATAAAATCTCTTTTGGCCGGTTCATTCGGCCACTAGGCCCTGTTACAGGTTTACATGTATTGTATTTACTGTCTTATAAAGATAAGTAAAGTCCGATACCTTATCAAAAGCCGTTTTTACGGCTTTTCTTAATATATTATAGGCTGCATTCACATCTGCATTAATTAAAATGCCATCTTTACTTTGATACAAGCCTCGATGGAGCCTTTTTCCGCTGAAATGAGGGATTACTAAGTCTCCATATGTCGGAATCATGTCTCCATCTAAGAAACTGGCTTTTGAAGTATAACTCTCTTCATTGACCATTACTCGGATTTTATATTTAACCGCCATTTCCATCAGCTTCTTTATGAAATAGCCATTTGAAATATAGCAGAAGTTCTGGTTGTTCATTCTGCCCATTTCTAAGCCTTGCTTCCACTTCGGATTCTTACCGATGACTAGATTCCCTATCTCATGGTCGATACAGTAATGGATTACAAAGGAAGCTGCCTTGTTATAAAAGTCTGCCATCTTATGGTTCCGTTTCTTCCAAAGGTACTGGATCTGACGGCTTGAATACTGCCCGTTCGGAAGCTGGCTATGAAGGTATGCATTTCTCTTATTAAACCACTGATTTTTAATCCATCCGTGTGTGCATCGCAAATGTAGTCAATATATGGCATCTCATATCTACCACATTTATCACAGGCATGCCCATTTGATACATATATGATATTCCAGTCCACATTCATTGTTCATTTTCCGTTTTTTCTATTTTAGGATTCATATAATCCCATATGTTACAAATCGGCCCTTACTTAAAAAGTTGTAATTTTCCTAATAATGGTCTTAACTTCTCTTCTTCCATAGGAATAAAGCCGATAGCTGTCAGGACCCTTCCATCCTCTTCCTTATAATCCTGCAGCTCTGTCCTAGCCTCATCATGGATGCAAAAATAATCCTTCCCTTCAACAAATCCCATCTCGTTAGCTTTTGCTAAAAGTTTTTCCAGTTGGTTTCGATTTTTGATTCCAAGCGTTACTTTTGTAAAACTTGCCTCTGGGTTCATCCATTGTTCCCATAAATCCTTATCAATCACCATATTACATACATAGCCTTCTTCTGTCAGTATGATTGATTTAGAAATCATATGGGTCAGAAAGCTTTCGCTTGCATGGGCTCCTTGACTAACCAGTTTACCTGCTGACATTGGCAAATCTTTTCTAATTATAATATATTGTTTGTACATTTTTTTCAATCCTCCACCAAGAATTCTATTAATATTTCGTATTTTATCTTTTCCCTCCTGTTTTATTTTATCTATATTATGTTTTATCTCTCCTAAAAATAAATAAGTTGATATTTTTATAAACATTTATTTGAGAATGTTACATACTATAAATGACAAAACTAAACTATACATTTATGGAGGGATCTATATGTTAAGTCTTATAAATAATGATTTTTTTGATAGAATGGACAAATCGTTTGATAATCTTATGAAGCGGAACTCTTTCCCAGCAATTATTCTCAGGAACATGAGAACTGATATTGCTTCAACAGACGAAGCTTATACCATTACAATGGACGTACCTGGCTTCAAGAAAGAAGACATTAAGATTAGCATTGATGAATTGATTCTCACAGTTGTTGCGGAAAAACATGAGGAGACTGAATCAACTGATAAAGAAGTCATTACATGCGAAAGATGTGATGGGCGATGCGAACGTCATGTTCGCTTGAGTGATGATGTCGATGTCGATAAGATTACTGCTAAGGTTGAAGATGGTGTTCTTATCATTACTATTCCAAGAAAGGAACGGCCAGAGAAGGACATTAAAACCATTGATATTCAGTAAATAAAAAGCAAGCTCACTGCTTGCTTTTTTGATTGCTATTTATTTATACATTCACAACTTCATCTGTGCCAAAATCCGCAATATACTTGGCAAGGAAGCATTTAATGTATTTTTCTTCTATATCCAGGCACTCGCAAAAATCAAATATAGGTACGGCAATACGATAATAATCTTCCTTCTTTATTTTGCTAATTAAACCTCTGCCAAAGACATCGTTCAGGGTTATGTAGCTTTTTTCATATGGTATTTTATCTGCTGGACTTTTTAAAGACTGGTTGAACCAATACTTTTTTGGATCTTTAATTTTTTCACAGCTCCTTGTAAATCATTACTGTTACATTTTTATTTTTCAATCAACTTATTGAAATCTTCTTCTGATAGAATAGGAATACTTAGTTCTTTTGCCTTTTTATTCTTAGACGAATTACTGGTTGTATCATTATTGATTAGGTAGTGCGTCTTATTAGAAACAGAACCAGTAACTTTTCCTCCGAGTGACTCTATCTTTTTAACAAGGTCATCCCGTTTTCCGTACGTTGTGAGTTTACCAGTAATAACAAACACTTTTCCATCTAATTTTAGATTTTCATCCTTGTTCCCTTTTACAATATCTGGTTTTTTTACAACGATTTCTTTTAATAAGTTGAAAAATTCACTTTCTCCCGAATCTTTTAAGTCTTTCTGCTTCTGATACCAATTATTAATGGCGTTATTACTAAGTTCTCCTACATCCTCTACATCAAGGAAATTACCGGATTCCAGTTTTTCAATGAATTGGTCCAAATCACCATTTAATGCCTTTGAAATTTTCTTTCCAGCATCGCGTCCAACATTATCAATTCCCAATGCTGCAATCAGATTTTCAAGCTTCACAGTCTTGCTTTTCTCAATTGATTTAGTGAGTTTTTCATAAGATTTCTCACCAAATCCCTCCATTGTGATGATGTTATCCTTATGTTCCGATAGATGGTATATATCCCTAAATTCCTTGATAAGTCCACTTCCTATTAATTTCTCAAGCGTTGCCTCACTTAATCCAGAAATATTCATTCTATCACGTTCCACAAAATGCGTGAATTTTTTAATATGTTTTGCTTGACAGTTCGGGTTTGTACAATGGAGTGTCTTTATGAGCTGCCCATTGTTTGTGGTTTCTTTAATCATAGTGTTTGCACCACAAACAGGACACACATCAGGTATTTTAACTGTTTCGCTCTGTGTAAGGTTTTCTGCAATCTGTGGGATAATCATATTGGCTTTATAGACCATGATATGGTCACCTTCTCCAAGTTTAAGGGACTCCAACACACTGACATTATGTACGCTTGCACGGCTTACCGTTGTTCCTTCCAGTTCAACCGGCTTAAACACGGCAACTGGATTGATAAGGCCGGTCCTGGAAGCGCTCCATTCAATATATGATAGCGTGGTTTCCTGCGTTTCATCTTTCCATTTAAAGGCAATGGAATGTTTTGGAAATTTCCCAGTCGTTCCCAAGGATTTTCCATATGCTATATCATTGTATGATAATACAAGGCCATCGGATGGGAAATCATTATTCGGCATTTGTTTTTCCATTTTTTCAATCGTTTCAAGAATTGTGTGTTCATCAACCAGATACGATTCAACTAAATCAAAACCTTGTTTTGAAAGCCAGTCATATCTATTTTCTTGTGTATCAGACCCATCAGCTCCTAAATAAGGTTCATCTTCTGCATAAACAAGTTCAAACACTTTAAATACAATATGTCTCCTTGCAGATTCTTTTGAGTCCAGCTGTCTGACAGAACCACTTGCCAGGTTTCTTGGGTTCTTATATTTATTTCCTTCCTGCAATGCTCTGTTGATTTTCTCATATTGACTATAGGTGATGATGGCTTCTCCTCTTATAACAAGGTGACCATGAAACGCAATTTCTGCTGGAACTCCTTTAAAATATTTTGCATTATGTGTCACGTTCTCTCCTACTTCACCATTACCACGGGTTACGGCTTTATTTAGTTTCCCGCCATCAAATGTCATCTGAACAGTAAGCCCATCAAGCTTCCATCCAAGAAAACCCTGCCTTTTATTAAGCCAGTTTACTAAATCATTCCTATCCTTTGTCTTATCCAATGATAATGCCTTAAATTCATGGGTTTCTTTCTTTAAATCGCTTTCAACAACGTATCCAACATTCCTAGTTGGACTGTTTTCAGGTGAATAATCATATCTTGATTCAAGATTCAAAAGCTCATCATATAGTTTGTCATATTCATAATTTGACATGATTTCCATACTCTCGTTGTAATAGGCTTTACTTGCCTTATTCAGTAAATCAACAAGTTGATCAATCCTTTCTATCGCCTTTTCTTTTAAAACCGGGTATATGGACCATCCGTACAGTAAGACATCTGTATATTGTTCCTCTGTCATTCCAAGATATTTCCTCAAACTTTCATTCCCAGTCTCTTCTGTATGCCATTTTTCTATATAATCATCCAGTTGATCCGCAGTTGCTACTCCGTTTAAGCAATCCTCAATAAAATTTGACATATTTGTTCTCCTTTATTATTTTTCTTTTAGTATGCATGTATATCACGTAGAATAAAAAAAGGAGCATAGCTCCTTTTCACTAACTTACCACAACTATCTGACGGCATTTTATCTCCTTTCAAATATATATTCTTTTTGTTTCACTATAAATATTTTCTACATCCTCTTTTCGAATCGCACTTAGAAGTTTTCCTTGTATCCCATCTATCTCTGGTTCAAAACACTTTTTCTTTAATGAGTCTGGTATTAAACTCTTACGAATCAGATATTTATTTTTTTGGCAATAATATTCATTATCTAGTGGATTTTCTTTATTATTATCATAAGTTGTCATAAACAAGAATGGTTCTTCAGACTTCAGTTTTATATACCAATCATGTCGTAAGTGTTCATATGTCCTGATGCTGCACTTTGTTAAATATTGATAACGTACCAGATAATTATCTATTTTCCCATGATAGAGTTCATATAACGAGTCACAAAAAGAAAACCAATCTTTATATGTCCCAAATTTCGGAATCCAATAACATTCTATTTCCGGATTGAACTCATTAAGTTCTCCTGATATCAGCCATATTAGATATTCTCTTATGATCGTCCTGCATCTATCAACCACGCAACTTGAACCACATCTGCTTTCAATTAATCTTCGTATATGATTTTCCAGGAAAAAATAATGAGTAAAAACAAAATTTGCTTTGTGCTGATTTTCTTTTTTCTTACAGGGCTCATGAAATTCCTCAGCAATCAGTTCCATTACATTATTTTGTTGGAATACTAAAATTGTACTGAATACATCAGGGTCTTTCATATCATATCCAGTCTCTGTTAAGTCTGATACCGTCCTAACGATTAATTTAGCATAGGCATCCTTATTGCTTTTATCAAAACTATCCATTAGTCTTTCAATTATATCCGTAATTTCGTATTTCATTTATTTTCCTCCATTTTCCTATTTAAATATATGTTTTAAGTGTTCCATGCTTGCATACAAAAACTCGACCATATCCATAATGATTGACAATCTTATTCCCATGAGGTTTTCAGGTGAGCTGCTAGATGTTACAATTCCAGTAATACTTACATCTCCAACTCTGCTAATATCTTTCCCGACTCCAGCTCCAGGTGCCAGTGAACCCTGCGATATAGTGACAAGCCCAACATGGTCTGCTGTTCCGACCGAAGCATCAACTGCAATGATAATCCAGTTACGAAATTCATTCTTTATTTCTTCCAGGTAATAGTCGAGATTTAATGCATGAACCGGGTGTTTTAAAGTTCCAAACACTTTAATACGATTATTTTCTATTTCCTTTAATTTGTAGCCCAAAAGAGGTCCAAGACAGTCTCCTGTTGATCTGTCTGTCCCAATGCAAACAATAATGATTCCCTTCTTTTTCTTAATTCCCTTCACATTCATGATTGTGCTTAACAGGCATCGGGAGAAATTTTCTATATCTGATTTATTTGTTGAGAAATATGATATCTCATTAATTCTTTTTGCAGCAAAACCATTTCTATTTTTAAATATGCAATTTTTGATAGTCTCCATATTATGCTTCCTCTATTCTTGATTGATATGAATAATATGGATTGACACAGAGCTAAATAAATAAAAAAACAGAGGAGACAATCCTCTGCTCTATAAATACGTATGTTATTTTTCCATTTCCCTCATATATTCCAGTGCAATCCGAAGACCTGATAATTTAGTATCCAGCCTCTTTTGTTCGTCATCCGAACACTTATCATTATTCCTAATCTTAAGTAGTTCAAATTCCGCTTTTTGCAGC
>OHKT01000727.1_pt1 | contig 10079 bp, 9 predicted proteins | sample 1568871 | NCBI WGS metagenome assembly OHKT01 (sample SAMEA3879558, study PRJEB24766) | human gut metagenome | biome: human-associated habitat; feature: feces | place: USA | collected 1985/1987
GAATTCCTTTCGCGGAAGGGACAAATCTTCCAAACGTGTGAGAAGTGCCTGCGACTTGTGGTAATGGAAGCGCAGCAGCGCACGGTTTTCGCGGTAGGCGTCCATGAATACCTTGTATTCCGACAGGAGCCTATCCCGGAACGCCGGATTCAGCAGATCGTCCGTCAGACGCTCCGTTTCCTCTGGAAAGCTGGTGCTATGGATATTACCCAAGCAGGACAGATACCCCAGCGACTTTGCTTCATCCGAGAAATCGTGATAAAGGTTCCAGACATCCACAGCAATACCCAGCCGCTCATAGCGCGGGGCTTCCGTGACCTCAAGATTGGTGGCAAATGCGCCGCCGTCCAGAAGTTCCTCAATACGCTCCGCCGCATCTGCCCAGCCTATCACTTGGGCAGAACGAAGATAGCGAGAGGTATCTCCGGTTGCAATATGGATACCATCGTCCCCGTACCATGCGGAAAGCCTGCCGTTATCCGTAATCAGGCCGTTGCCGCCGTAGTAAAGAGCTTTCAGAAATGCCGCGCAATCCTCTAAAGGTTTTTGCTTGGAGAATTCCGCAGCAATTTTCATCCGCGCTGCATCCGCATTACCGCCCGCGCGCAGGATGTGGTCAATATCATCCTGAGAAATGAACATAGAAAAAGCGGAGGGTGTTACACTCTCCGCTTCTGCGATGGATTGAATTTGTTCTGCCTCTGAGGGGAAGAAGGACATCTGTGCCCCGGCAGGGGCATCGAACATATTTAGCTGAACACCAGTTCCGTGAGGATCGTTTCCTCGGCCTGCGCTTTCAGCGTGTTCATCAGCCCTACCCACTTCATCGGGTCGCTGGCTTTCAGCGCTTCCGTCACGCCCGCTGACTTCATCAGCTCCGGCATCATCTGTTCCAGTCGGTTGTTCGCTGCCTCGTCGATCTCCCGCAGATGGGGGTACAGCCTCTCGGACAGCAGCAGGCTGTTCCACAGCACCGGACGATGCTCCTTCAAGTAATCCTTCCGCATCCTGCCGTACTTGCCCAGCGGGGCTTGCGGCTGCTCTGTCAGGCTCAGGTCGGGAATCAGATAATCCCCGCTGCGGGTGTAGGTCAGTTCGCTCATGGCTTTCGCTCCTTTCCGCGATTTTCTCGCGCTCATAATTCTTGATGGTGACTTCGATCTGCCGCAGCACCAGCTCGCTGGACTGGCTGATGGCCGTTCCAAGAGCGGCGACGGTCTGCGGGGTGTTGAAATCAAAGACGTTCAGAAAATCCTCATGCTCGAAGTAATCTCCCGGCTGCATCCCGCAGCGGGACAGCAGCGCATAGGTGGTGCTGACAACGGCGGCGTTCCGAAATGCGGCTCCGATGTTGAACTCATCATAGTCCTCCAAAAAGGAACCGTCAACGATGCCGACAATATCGCACCAGTTGTCGTGCCAGTATTCATCTACAAGCTGCGCCGCCACACGCTCCAACTGATCGGCAAGTCCGTTTTCACCGGAAACGTCAAAGCGCTGTTCCAGCGCCGCAGATACCACCTCACGATGCTCCTGCCGGTATTCCCAAAGATAAGGGCGGCGAGAGTTCTCGCCGCCGCTGGTATCGGAAACATCGAATACATATCGGAGTTTGGGTTGGTCGCTGCTGGTATCCACAAGGGCGATGCCCTTGCTGCCTCGCCGCACATAGCGGCGCATCTGCTTATTCCAAAGGTCGTATTCCGCGCAGGCCGTGGCCTCCGGGCGCTGGGCGAAAATCATGAGCTGTTCATTGTAGGGGTACTTATACAGCCTTGCGGCGGTGGTCAGAAATGCCGTCCACTTCTGGTAGCTTCCCGTGATCTGCTCCGCCGTGCGGTCTGCCATCTGCGCATAGAGCTGTACTTTACTCGGCATCCATATCCTCCTTTTCAAAATCGGGGAACAGGTCGAGCGCGTCATATTCCGCGGCGCTCATCCTGCGCAGCTTTGCGATGGCGCTGTCCGTCAGCTCCCGCAGCTCCGTTTCATCCGCAGCGAGGTAGCCGCGCATTTCCTCCAGCGCCGCGATCAAGCCCGTGCGGGTGCCGGTGTTGTAGAGGCTCATAAGCTGGCGTTCTTCAAAGGTGATGTTCATATCAAAGCTCCTTTTCTGCGCTCTTTTTGGGCGCTGTTTTGTGTGGACGTTCTTGGGCCGGTTGGCTTTTGAGCTGCTCCAGCACAGATTTCTTCTTTTCCCGGTGTGCCGCCTCTGCCAAATCCATCAAGGAGATGGACATACCGGCCTTGACCTGTGCTTCAAGGTCGGCGACGGTGGGCTGTTTGGGGCCGTTGTTGATAATGCCGTCGATCATGCCGTAATCATCTTCCATCGACATCTCGGCGGCTTTCAGATAATTCTCCGGTTTCTGAAAGGCGGGCAGCTCCTGAAATCCCATGCTGTCACAGTAGTGATAGGATACCTTGCCGCCCTGTTTCAGCGCAACGATGTCGCTGACGGAGAGGCTGTGTCCCACAAAATCGCCGGGGCGCTCGTCGTTGAAAATGTAGTAGAAGTTTTCAAGGATTCTGCCGGTATCATCGTCCGGGTACACCTCACGGGTATAGACAGCTTCATAGTTGGCAGGGTCAGGCGGCGCGGCCAGACTGCCGAGATTGGCAAAACGAAGCTCCACCGGCGCATCCCGGCGCAGTTGGTAGATCGCCATAGAATCGGTGGGACTGTTCAAAAAACGCTGCTCCACATCGCGGGGAGGAATATGGCCCTTGACCGCATCCCAATCCGGTCTTGTGACGCCGAACATTCCGTCGTGCTTGATGATGTCCTCGGCTTCAAAGACCATTTCCTCGGCGTTGTCGGGATAGAGCATATAAACCGTGATGTCATGCTCCAGCAGCTCCACCGCCCGATCCTTGGAAAGCGGGAGCATATCGCTATCCAGATACCCATAGCTGCGCATATCGTCCACCGTCAGCGTGGGGTCAGGCATCGGGACGGCCTGTTCCAGCTCCGGGAGCATATTATCTGCCGCATCGGTGGGAACAGCGACTGCGCCGGTGATCTGTTCCCCAGCACCGAGGGGCAGCTCGTTTGCCTCCTGCAAGTCTTTCAACAGCTCCAGCGACGCAAGGCGGATCGGCGCAGCACCGCCAATGTTGTGGAGCTTGCAAATTTCAAGAGCCGCTGTGGGCAGTTGCTGTTCGGTGCCGTCGAGTACGCCGCCATCCAACACTTTTGCGGAACCGGCGTCATAGATGGTGTAATCAATGCCTGTGTCGCTGCGCTGAACGTGAATGTATTTGTCGTTGTCCACCATGTAGAGCTTTTCCGCCTCTGGCGCTTCCACGCTTGGCTGCTCCGCAGCGGCCAAATTCTCCCGGTCTATGCCGCGCTCCTTGCAAATCTCCGCAAAGTGCCGGTCAATGTCCGTAATCAGCTCGGAAGCCGTCTTGTTGATGGTTTCCAGACTGGCGCGAAGCTCTTTCAGCTCCTTGCCCTTTGACCATGTGGCGATATAGCCGAAGCTGTTTTCTCCCGTTTCAATGCCGTAATACTGGCAGACCGCATAGGAGATGCTTTCGGCCTCGACCTCCTCGGTGTTGCGACTCTTTTCTCCGGGGACAAGGATCGTCTCACCATCGTCCGCAAGCTCCGTCATGTGTTTATAGTCGTGGAGCTTGGCGTGGGCGATCTCGTGGACGGCGGCGCATACCGTCTGCACCTCACTCATACCGGCGCGGATGGTGATGCTCTGCGCCTTAATGCTGAAAAAGCCATCTGTGTCATGCGCAACGGGCTTTATCTCCATCGGAACGGGAGAAGCACGGCGCAGCGCCTCCATGAAAACCTCATACTGCTGCACATTGCCGCTCAGATCGGCGGCAAGCTGGGGCAAGGGCTTTCCCGCAGTCTGCGACACATCAAAGACGGATACCATCTTGAACATAGGGATACGGATTTCCTTTTCCTCAATGATGGCCTTGCCGTCTGCGTCCAGCACCGGCGCATTGGTTTCCGGGTCGGTCTTGATTTCCTCGACCTTTTTCTTATAGGGAGTGGGAGCGATGATGCGGATACCTTTTTCGCCTTTCAGGACGTTCCTGCCGAACTGATCGCGCCACTTGTTGAAGCCCGCCACATGGGTGGCGTCGGGGCGCTGCATATAGATGAGCATGGTATTATTGACCGAGTAGCGGTGAAAGCGGCTCATGGTGGCAAGGTACTTCCGGTACTTATCGCTCTCGAACAGCTCCTTGATGCCATTTTCGATGCTGTCAACGATCTCCCGCATCCGGTCTTTGTTGGTTTGTTTTTCAGCCATGATGATCTCCTTTCAGAAAAAATAGCGCCCCTGCGCAGAAGAAAACACATCCTGCACAGGGGCAATTCTCCGCAGATAGAGGCCGTTTTTGCGCTTGCGGATAGAATGACGCAGCCACTTGCAATCCGGCATGGAAAAAGCCTTGCAGCACGGGGCTTTCCCAGTCTCTATTTGCGGAGGTTCCAGTATTGTTTACGCTTCCGTTTGGCGTCCTGCTTTCGACGCTCCTGCTTGGCGCAGGCGGGGCAATATTTGGTGCGATTGGAGGAAGAATAGACCGGCTTACCGCAGACGGCGCAGCGCTTTCCCGGCCTTTCCCGCATCACGTCGGCCAGCAGCTCATGGTCGGCGGGAAGAACCGCGTTTCGGAACCAGTTGCACAGCAGCGAGTAGGAAATACCCTGTACGCAGACGCAAGGCTCTCCATCATCCAGCGCGAGGCAGTTGCCGTGATCGTAATTACAGCAGAGCTTCCGAATGAGCTTCTTGGCGCGGCGGAGCTGCTTGTGATCCATACGCGGCGCATCAGCCATTGTCGAACACCAGCTTATAGCCCGTGCGCTGCCCATCATCCTCCAGAAGAGCAACGGCATCATAGGTTTTCCCGGTCTTTTCCGAGTAGCAGCCTTTCAGCGGGGCGCGGCCATTTTTCAAAAGCGCAGCGGCAAGAGATTTCGTCAGCGCCTTTTTCTTGGCGGTGAAAAAGCGGCTGTTTTTCCAGAGAACAAAGGAACAGGCACGGTTCTCGCAGAAAAAGCCTTTCGGTGATTCCGTCACCTCGGCTCCGCAACGGGGACACCTGCCGACTACCTCACGCCCGGAGGGGAACAGGACTTCCGTACCGGGGATGGGTTTGTAGGTCTGCACCAGCTCATGTAGCATGGCGGCGATCCCATCCATGAAGCTGTCCGGGGCGATTTCGCCGCACTTGATCTCTTTCAGGCGGTGCTCCCATTCAGCGGTGAGCTGCGGAGACTGGAGCTGTTCGGGCAGAACGGTGATAAGCGCCGTGCCGGTGGAGGTGGGCAGCAGATTTGTGATCTTTTTGGACTTCCTGCGCTCCGCAAAACCGGAGGACACCAGCTTTTCAATGATACCGGAACGGGTCGCCGGGGTGCCAATGCCCTTGCGCTCGGCATCGTCGGGCATATCCTCCTTGCCCGCGTTCTCCATCGCGGCCAGCAACGTATCCTCGGTGAAGTGCTTGGGCGGCGTGGTTTTTCCGGTCTTGACCGATGCGGCAGATACGGAAAGCGTCTGATTCTCCGTCACCACCGGCAGCGCGGGCGCTGTCTCTGTCTGCTCCTGCTCATAGCGTTTCCAGCCGGGAACAAGAACGGTTTTGCCCTTGGCGGTAAAGCTCTGACCGGCACAGTCCACCGTAATGACCGTTTCTGCGTAGCGATGTGGTTCATCCACCGCACGAAGCAAGCCCCTTGCCGCCAGCTTCAGCACCTCGCGTTCGCCCAGCGGCAGAGAGGCCATATCCACCTTTGCCGCGCTGATGGTAGGGACGATAGCGTGGTGATCGGTGACTTTTTTACTGCTGCATATCTGCTTGGCGCAGATGGTCGGCGGCTTCTCCATGCCGCAGACAGCGGCAGCGGCGGCGACAAGGCCGGGGACGCTGCCCTCCATATCGTCGGTCAGATAGCGGCTGTCGGTGCGCGGGTAGGTACAGAGCTTCTTTTCATAGAGCGCTTGGAGATAGTCGAGGGTCTGCTGAGAGGTGTAGCCGAGAACGCGGTTGGCGTCGCGCTGGAGGGAGGTCAAATCGTAGAGCGCGGGCGCTTTCTCAGACCTTTCCTTGCACTCCACGCTTTTGACGGTTACTGTCTTGCCCTTGCAGGCGTTGGCGATAGCGTCGGCATCCTCTCTGTCTTTCATTCGGTCTGTCGCGGCGGGAAAGCCGCAATCAAGCTGGACGGTGTAGAACGGCTCTGCCACAAATGCGGAGATCTCCGCCTCACGCTGTACCAGCAGCGCCAGCGTGGGCGACATGACGCGCCCGATGTTCAGCGTGCGGCCATACGTCAGGGAGAAATACCGCGTGGCGTTGATACCAACCAGCCAATCAGCCTTGGCGCGGCACAGGGCAGATTGATGCAGGCCGTCATAGTCGCGCCCAGACTTAAGCTGCTGGAAGCCGCTGCGGATGGCATCATCCTCCATTGAAGAAATCCAAAGCCGCAGAATCGGCTTGGAGCATCCCGCAAGGCAGTAAACCGTGCGGAAGATCAGCTCACCCTCGCGCCCAGCGTCGCAGGCGTTGACCACCTCTGCCACATCCTCCCGGCGCATCAGCTCCCGCAGAATGTCAAACTGCTTCTGCTTTTCGGAGCGGACGATGAAGCGGAACGAGGTAGGAATAATGGGCAGCGCCGCCAGCGTCCATTTGGCATCATCGGCATTGTAAACGGCAGCGTCGGCCAGCTCTGCCAGATGCCCGAAGCACCACGACACGATGTACCCGCCGCCCTCCAGATACCCGTCATGCCGTGACTTTGCGCCCAGCACGGCGGCGATGCTCTGCGACACGGAGGGTTTTTCGGCAATCACAAGGCGCATGGTGCAGCCTCCATTCTCTTTACGTCACGGTAGCAGGGGCGAACGCAGCTCTGTCCGAAGCGCTTGCAGCCGTAGCAGAAGTGTTCCTTGGCAGCGTCGGGAGGGCTGTCCTCCCGCGCTGCTTTCGGCTTCTGCATCATCAGACGTTCCAGCGGATTATTGGTGAAATATCTCATGCGTCCGTATCCTCCGTAGTATCCTGTTCCGGTTCGTCCTCATACGGCTCAAACTCATATTCGTCCTCGCCGTAGTCATAATCGTCCAGATCGGCGCTGCCCTTGGTCTGCGGCTTGGCCTTTTTTTGCTTGAAAATGTAGAACGCGGCACCGCCGCCCAGCGCGACGATCAGCAGAACAACAAGGATGCCGCCCACGCCGCTCTTTTTCTCCGGTTCCTCGGCGGCGGGTTCTGTCGGCTCGGTGGGGGCTTCGGGCTTTGCCTCCTTGCCCACGCACTCGGTCATGTTGACCGCGCAGACGGGGCAGGATGTATTGACCGTACCGGCCACGCATTTTGTGGTGCAGGAGCAAGTGGCGGGCGTTTCTTCCTCGCCAGTCAGCGCCATCAGGTCAGCCTCATCCACCTGATTCAAGAAATGGACGGTTTCTTCGCCCTCATCGTCACGGTCAATAATCATGTAAAACACATTGCCGTTCTTGCTTTCCAGCGTAATGAACTGTTTTCCAGCCTTGGTGCTGGTGCCAATATCGTCGATCAGCGTCAGATTGCCGTCCGGTGTCAGCGCGTCGCTGCCGCCCGTCATACTGCCGATGCTCACGGTGCTGTCGGCGGCGTCGGTGACGGTCAGATAGCCGCCGTACACATAGCCCACACGGGCGGGCAGCAGGATTTTTACCCAATCGACGTCCCTGCCAATCACATCGACCACCGTGCCGTTGGGGAGCTGCGTAAACGCGGTGTTGTCCAGTCCCGCGCCGGTGCGGACGTTCAGGTTGCCGCCGTTGGTCGTGACCGTGCCGATCTGTTTTGTTTCCTGTGCGTCTGCGGCGCTGCTTTCGGCGGTGGGCAGCGCATCATCAGGATAATCACCGCCGCTGGCAAAGGCGGAAACGGGGAGAATCCCGATGCACAGGAGCATCAGCAGCAGGCTGATAAAAATGCGCGGTGTGTTTTTAGTCATGGTTCAACGCCTCCTTTTCCGAAGTGGCCGGTGCAGGCGCGGCCTGCATACGGCGGAACAGCTCGGCAAACTGCTCCATCGTCATGCCGTTCTCACGCACCATGCCGATGATGTCGGTGTCCTCCAGCTCACGAATCTGCTTTTCCAGCTCGCGGTTGCGGCCTTGCAGATCAGAGATTTTGCCTTTGTTCTTCTCCAGCTCTCCACGGAGCTTCATAATTTTCGGGTTCATATCGTTCACTCTCCTTTACGGCAAGCGCCCATAACGGTAGAAATGGGACTGCCAATAGTTTGAATTTAAGTTTGCATAAGAGATTGGATCTCCGCAGTGGATCATCATATTGTTGCCGACGTAGATACCCACATGGCTGACACCGGGGGTATCATAGGTTCCGGTGAAAAACACCAGATCGCCCGGTTTGACGTTGGCAGAGGATACGGGCGTACAGATATTGCAAAGTCCCTGCGCGCCCAGCCTGCCCACATCCCAACCGGAATGATTGATGACCCAACTGACGAAGCCCGAACAGTCAAATGAGGTAGAGGGACTGCTGCCGCCCCAAACGTAGGGATAGCCGAGATATTTTTCCGCTTCCTTGATAATGGCGGCGAATACCTCATCGTCCAGCGCCTCCGGGGGAATGTCGTAGTCGGTATAGCTGCCCTCCACATACTTGCCGATGTAGCCTGAACCGGGGAACAGGTCGGGACGGTTGCCGAGGGTGGCCATATAGGTGGCGTACATTCCGAGCTGTTCTTCGCTCATAATGTAAACGGGAACATGAGAGAGATTGAAGTTTTCCAGCGTGACCGTGCAGATGTAGTAGTCATACGGCACCTGATAGGTGTCCGTATGGGTGTTGCCGTCCGCGTCCGTCCATGTGTCGGTTTCCGTGCGGTAGCGTGTTTCTACTACGAGCGTTTCTGTTAAGATATACTGCTTGTCAAACAGCATTTGAATTGTGCCGCCGACCGAATCAATCGTCCATTCCGGTCCGTGGAGAGCCGATATTGCCGAAATCAGAACGTAGGGGTCATGCTCAATTTCGTCCAAATCGTAGTGGTACTCGTCGTAGTCGTGAATGCTTTCATAACTGTCGAGGTATTCTTGCAGCTCCGCTTCCAAAGCACAATACTGAGCCTCTGCTGCAAGCATATCCGCATCATCGGCAGCGTAAGTGGATGCGCCGAAAACAGAAGCTCCGCTCTGCACCATGACAGAGCAGGAGGAAACAACATTGAGAAGAAACGCCACAATAAGAAGTATCGCTATGGCAATCAAAGCACTTTTCCAATGCCTTGCGAAAAACTCTGCCGACTTCTTTGTGTTTTCTGCTGCTTTCTTTGCCGACTTCGCTGTTTTCTGCGCTGCTTTTGCGGTGTTCTTTCCGTTTTTTCCTGCCTTCGCCGCCATATATTCCTTTTTGATAGCTCGTTTCTGCTGCCATCGGGAATAAGGGTTACTGGAGAATTGAGGATTGTTCTGCTGCGCTTGCTTGTTCAAGGCTTTCAGATTGGCTTTATCTGCCACCGTTTCTGCGAGAGCTGCGTTGCGATAGGGCTTGAGCTTGTGGGAGCGATGTGCGGAATCCACCATCCGCACACCGCCCTCGGCAACTTCCTCGATTTTGTGAGCACTTTCCACTCCGACATTATCTTCCTCGGACTGTCGGATTTCTCGGTGAGCTGTAGCCAAAGCGGAATTGATAGGAGCCGTCGCCGCCGCATGGGAAAGCTTTGACGGTGGTTTCTTTTTATCCACTTCCTCAAAGTAGAGACGAGTCGTTACCTTGCCATCGGCATCCACAATACGCTCTTTTCGTTTAACGGTTTTCTTCGGAATTTTTGCCTCGGCTTTTTCCAGCTCATCCGCCTTTTTATCCGCTTTCCGAATTGCCTTTTTCAGTTCGGGAGCAACTCGTTCTTCTTCGGTAAATTGAAGCCGTGGCGAACGCTTACCCATAAGGCATCACCTCCATCGCATGGGTAAGCTCACCTTTAATCGAAAACAATGTGAATAGTTACGTTACTGCCGAAATGCTCATGGATGACGGAAGTGAGGGCAGACATCATTTTTTCAAAGTCTT
>OHKT01000750.1_pt1 | contig 9813 bp, 8 predicted proteins | sample 1568871 | NCBI WGS metagenome assembly OHKT01 (sample SAMEA3879558, study PRJEB24766) | human gut metagenome | biome: human-associated habitat; feature: feces | place: USA | collected 1985/1987
CGATAGCAGTGTATGGGAGCCACGCTACAATGCGGCTCACGGACGATGTGACGGCACTACTGACGGCACTCGCAGAGCATGGTGTAGACCTTTATATAGAGGCACCGCTCTGGGAGGCACTGCAGCAGGCGGGCATCCCGGAGGGTTATCCGCAGATGCGGCTGGGTGGAGAGACGCCCTATGGCGACATCGCTCTGAGCCTCGGAGGTGATGGTACCCTCCTGCGAGCTGTGCACAAGTTGCGAGACGTGGAGCTGCCTATATGGGCGATCAACTGCGGGCACCTCGGCTTTATGACCGAGATGGAGCCACGAGAAGCTCTGCATCACCTTGATGACCTGCTGGCTGGGCAGTACGATATAGAGCCCCGCTCGCTGATCGATGTAAGTGTGGCGGGAGAGCATGTCGGCACAGCGCTCAATGACCTGGCGGTGCAGAAACGAGAGACTGGATCTATCATCAAGATACGCGTAGATCTAGACGGCGACTTGCTAGCTGAGTACGCTGCCGACGGCTTGGTCGTGAGCACGCCCTCGGGCTCGACGGCTTATGCGCTCAGCCTAGGAGGCCCTATCGTGACGCCTCAGTGCCAGACGTTGCTGCTGGTGCCGATAGCACCTCACACGCTCAACATGGCTCCGCTCATCTTCCCCGACACCAGTGTGCTGACGATGAGAGTCTCCTCGCTACATCCCACCTTCTCTATCGTGATCGATGGTAATCTGCGGGTCTACGACTGTGGTGTCGAGATCGTTGCTCGCAAGAGTGACAAGCGCGCCCACCTGTTGCGCCTCTCACACAAGCCTTATGCTCAAGTAATTCGCGAGAAGCTCCTTTGGGGTCGTGACTTGAGGTAGAAAGTCTGTTTTGAGCAAACTTTCTGTAAGGGCTTGACTATCAGCTTGCTGAGTCGTATTTTCTGCGGCGCGATCTCTCTTTTGGAGAATTTTCTTGCGAGAATCTTTTGCCAGAAGAAAAATTTGTATTACCTTTGCATCACAATTGCCCGAGAGCCGAACATTCGGCATCAGTTGGTAAGTAGCTACTGGCCCTTTCGTCTAACGGTTAGGACGTCAGATTCTCATTCTGAAAATAGGGGTTCGATTCCCCTAGGGGCTACAAGTAATCGCTGATATGCAGTGCTTCGCGTAGCGAGTCTCGCATATCGACAGTACACCACGTAATTAAGTATCACAAGAATGGCAAATCATAAATCAACGCTGAAGAGAATCCGTCAGAGTTCCACACGTCGCCTTCGCAATCGCTATGCGAGCAAGACGTCGCGTACGATGGTTAAGCAGTTCCGTGCTATGACCGATCGTCAGGAAGCTGAGCAGGCTTTGCCGAAGGTTTATTCTACGCTAGATCGTCTAGCTCGTAAGAATATCATCCATCGCAACAAGGCTGCGAATCTGAAGTCCAAGATGGCTCTTCACCTCAATTCTCTCTAGTCTACGACGACACATCGCAATACTGTATCAGTTCGCTGAGGATATAACTCTACATTAAAAGGATACTGGCGCAACGATTTGGCCCTTTCGTCTATCGGTTAGGACGCCAGGTTTTCATCCTGGAAAGAGGGGTTCGACTCCCCTAGGGGCTACATATAGAGCCTTGCCAGCCACCTCCCTTTCCTCTAAGTCGCTTTAAGACACAGGGCTGATACCACAAGCGAGCATATATCAAAAAGAAGAGGAGTGTTCTTGGACAAGATCGAGAGCACTCCTCTGATTTTTTTTACGCTAGAGCAGATTGGTGTGGGTTGCTTTATGTACATTTATCCACCATGCGCGCTCTCGGACTCGTAGCATGACGCCTTATCGCAAATCATTAATAAGACCCATTACTAAGAATACATGACTAAAGCAGAAGTTGTAAAGAACATAGCTGACACGACAGGCTTGGACCGCCAGGAGGTACTACAGGTCGTAGAGGCTTTTATGGATACAGTCAAGAACGCTATGAGCCAGGGAGACAATGTCTACCTCAGAGGCTTCGGTAGCTTTGTCGTCAAGGAGCGCGCAGAGAAGACTGCTCGCAACATATCCAAGCAGACGACGATCATCGTACCAGCTCGCAAGGTTCCTACGTTCAAGCCTTCGAAGGCATTCACAGCCATAATCAAATAGTATCCTAGGGGGTGAGTCGAGGCAGATAGTCCTGAGGAAGACATCGGTTGCTTCTGCATAGAGGCTAGCTACGGACCTCATGACCTTGGATCCAATATAGACCAATTCAAAAGAATCAATTATGCCAAACGGTAAGAAGCACAAGCGTCGCAAGATGTCGACGCACAAGCGTAAAAAGAGACTACGTAAGAATCGTCATAAGAAGAAGTAGTAGGCACTCGGTCGAGGAGACCGTATGTGATCTCTCTTAGGCGAGCAGATCGTCTTAGGGAGTCCTAGTCTACTCACTAGATAGCCATCACAGTATGTATGGCGATCTAATCTTGACGAACGAAACGTACCAAGCAAGCCGTCATGACCGACCTCTCACCGATGAGGGGCTGGTTGTGGTTGGCTTCGTTGCATAGCAACTCATCCTATCATCCTGCAGTAGTCACCTCTCACGGCCATCTGTCGGGGTCTGTTAGCAGACTCTATAGAAGATATAACCCGTGCTACGTGTGCTACGGCAGCATCTGTAGACCACCCCTCTCTGTGTATCTAGCGACTCTCTGGAGTCACTATCGAGATACGCATAGAGACCAGCTACTCCAGTAGAGGTGTAGCGATTAGGTACTTCGACAGCTCACCAGCTCGGGGCAGTGCAGTGGCACGACGTGGCTGTGAGACGGAGGAGAGAAGAGGCGGGTCATACTAGACCTCTACACGTTTCCAATCTATTAATGCACAGATTATTTGAGACACCGTGAATAGTGAACTAATCATCGATGTAAAGCCCAAAGAGGTGTCTATGGCAGTGCTCGAAGATGGCGAGCTCGTAGAGCTACGCACGGAGAATAGAAACATCCGTTACGCTGTCGGAGACATCCTGCTCGGCGAGGTAGACAATGTGGTCAGAGGCAACAACGCCGCCTTCGTCAACATAGGCCCCATGAAGAATGGCTTCCTTCACTACAATGATCTAGGCAAAGTATTTGGAGCGACAACTCACTTATTAGAAGATATAGCGGAAAAGAAGAAGGTACCCCCCATTGACAAAGTCAAAGAAGGTACCCCCCTTCCTAAGGATGGCAATATCATCAACTCGGGACTCAAGAAGGGAGACAAGATCCTCGTCAAGGTAACACGCGAAGCCTTCGGAACGAAAGGACCTAGCCTCTCAGCAGAGCTCTCCATAGCGGGTCGATTTCTAGTCTTAGTACCCTTTAGCGATCAGGTAGCCATCTCTAGCGAGATACGCTCCACGGAGGAGCGTACGAGGCTTAAGACGATCGTGCAGAGTGTCATCAAGAGTGGCTACGGAGCCATCATCCGGACGCAAGCTGCTGGTAAGAAGACTCAAGAGCTCGTCGAGGAGATGATGGATCTGATAGATCGATTTGAGACAAGTATCAAGAAGCTGGTCCGGGCCAAGGCTCCTGCACAGATTTACGAGGAGCGAAACCGCGCTATCAACCTCATCCGTGACTCCTACAACAAGACCTTTACGAAGATCGTCGTCAACGATCCAGACTACTACAAGGAGCTCAGAGGTTACGTAGCCGACATCGACCCAGGTAGAGAGCAGATCGTCACACTCTATGAGGATGACAGTAAGCGCCCTCTCTTTGATGCCTGTGGTGTGACAAAGCAAAAGAAGACCCTCTTCGGGCGCAAAGTCACCCTACGCAATGGAGCCAACATCATCATCGAGCAGACCGAGGCTATGCACGTCATAGACGTCAATAGTAGCAAGAAGGCTCGTCGCACCTCAGGACAGGAGGAGACCGCCTTTGATGTCAATATGGCCGTGGCAGACCTCATCGCCCGACAGATCAGGCTGAGGGACCTCGGAGGGATCATCGTAATCGACTTCATCGATATGAACGAAGCAGCCCACAACAAGGAGCTGTACGAGCACATGGTGAAGCTCATGGCAGATGACCGCGCTACCCACAAGATACTCCCTCTGAGCAAGTTTGGGCTCATGCAGATCACACGACAGCGTGTTCGTCAGGCGACCATCATACGCACCGAGGAGACCTGTCCTACCTGTCAAGGCACGGGAAAGATCAAGACCTCCATCACCTTTACCGATGATCTAGAGGAGGTCATAGCCCAGCTAACCTCTGGCGACAAGCCGATACGCAACTTCGCCATGCATCTACATCCCTACGTCGTCGCTTATATCAAGAAGGCTCCCCTCTTGGGATCTTCTATCTTTACTAAGTGGAAGAAGAAATACTCCAAAAACATCAAGCTGATCGAAGATCAAGATGTAGCACTCCTAGACTACAAGATCTACGACAAAGATCGTAATCCAGTAGAGCTAGAGAAGTAATAACCAGCTACACAAAGTAGCTATACGATAAATAAGCAAAGAGTCCCTATGAGAGCATCCATACCCTCGTAGGGACTCTTTTTTACGTCGTCTCGTGCCATCACAATTTGCAAGACTCAGAATATTGCTCTATATTTGTGGTAGCAAGACACCGATAGGTGTGTGCGCAGCGTGATCTTAGTACATAGTATATGTAGACGGCGCAGACCCATAGCCGCACTGCTCGATACGGAAACTCTTCAAATTTAATCGACTATTCCGAGATCATTCTATCTACCTGATGACCGGCCTCGACAGACTCCTCGTGAGTGTGTGAGCACTCGTTGCTCCAGTGGACTTCAGAGGGTGATGGATCCTCAAAACTTGTATGTTCTTCGGAGTTTTTCTAATCCGCAGTGCGGCTTTTTTGTGCCTGTCGCCATAGTCGGCAGGCTTTTTTGTGTCCGTACTTATAGGAGCGGGGAGAAGAGGCGAGCCAGCGCCTCTAGACTTCGTATCCAGAAGGAGCGCTCACTCCACTCCTCTAGAGTTAGTTGATGACACTCCTTGAGATCCTCCTCGAAGGCTTTGCTCAGCTCCTCAGCCATCTGCTTGTCATAGACGAAGGACATTACCTCCAGATTGATCTCTAGGCTACGAAAGTCCATATTAGCACTGCCGATACCTACGATGCGCCTATCCACCACCAGCAGCTTGGAGTGTAGGAAGCCACCCCTATAGCGTCTCACATCCACGCCAGCCTGCAGTAGTTGCGCCAGATAAGAGTCTGAGGCACGCTGCGTCAGATAAGAGTCGCCACGCTCAGGTAGCATGACGGAGACGTGTACACCGCGCAGAGCAGCACTGCACAGGCTCATCAGCAGTCCCTCTGGTGGAAGGAAGTAAGGGGTCTGTACTAAGATCTCCTCGTGCGCTATCGAGCACGCCTTGATGAAAGCCTGCTCGATCGTCTGCCAATGCGCTTGGGGCCCATTAGTAAGAAATTGCATCGCTATAGGGTGCTCGTAAGAAGTGCCTCGATCGATCCCTGCGAAGTAAGGCTCTAGGTCAAAGTGCTTGCGCACCGCCACAGCCCAGTCCACCAGAAAAACACGTTGCAGTCCCGCCACCGCACTACCCTCGATGCGAAAGTGTGTATCCCGCCACTGTCCCAGCTCATTGCCCTGCTTATAGTACTGCGCCACATTCATTCCCCCGAAGTAGCCGATACGCTGATCGATCACCACCACCTTACGATGGTTGCGGTAGTTGATGCGAAGATCAAAAAAGGGAAAGCGCACCGGAAGAAACGCATAGACCTGACCGCCAGCTCTACGTAGCGGCCTCCAGAAGCCCTTCACATCACTCCAGAAGGAGCCCAGCCCGTCATAGATGACCCGTACCTGAACCCCCTCGCGAGCCTTGCTCACCAAAAGGTCACGTAGCTCTACCCCCAGCTCGTCAGAGGCGATGATGTAGTACATCAGATGGATCTCCTGCCTTGCCGAGCGAATATCCTCAAAGAGCTGTCGGTACTTATCCTTTCCGACCGTGATCACCTCCATTGAGGAGGCCGCCAGCACCGTACGATCGTCACTATTGTAGAGTAACTTGCCCAGAGAGCTGTAGTAAGGGTTCTCTAGGATTGCTTGATGAAAGTCAAAGTCCGTATGCTCCACAGGCATACGATTGATCTTCTTCAGGAAGTCCTTAGGTATCAGTTTCATCGAAGCTGTCGAGCGACCGAAGAGCAGATAGAGTATAATCCCCACCACTGGTATAAAAAGCACGACCATCAGCCACGAGAACATCCGATAGATGTCATCGCCTCCCGTCAGGATCACCACCACCACGCCCACGACTAGGAGCGTGTATAGGATAGTCAGTACAGTCGTCCACATAGATCATCCACTCTAGGAGCCAGCCAGTGTGGCGGACTCACTATCGCAAAGGTAGTAATATTCCCTTGACCATACGAACTAGATACTTTTTCCCTCCTTGGAAAGTTTAGTTTCCTCCCTTGGAAAACTATTTTTCCTGCCTTGGAAATTTACTTTTCCACCGTTGGAAATTTTATTTTCCAAGGCTGGAAAGTTTTTGGAAAACTGTCGGGAAGATCCGCTTTGCCGCTTCTCTGGCATTAAAGGTTTGACGAATCGAGTGAGAAATATCGCTCAAACTCATCGTCCTCTTTTTAAAGGTGAAATCTACCTCACAGGACGGGAGGTTTGCGAGAGACTGTTCCTTTCCCCTCGCACCCTGCAAGACTATCGGGATAAGGGCATTATCCCTTACACCCAAATCGCAGGGAAGATTCTCTATCGCCTCTCAGACATCAACAGAATACTGAGTGAGAACTATGTCAACAGAAACCTTCATCGGTAATGATGTAGGTCTTTGTTTTTATCCATTGTTTTGGTCAGAGTATCGCAAAAAAACTCTATCTTTGCCATTGAGTATCTGTGTATGCTCTTGCCTCTTGATAAAAGAGGCAGGATATTTTCTTATATGCTCGAGAGCAGAGAAACTTAAAGCAACAAAGGACAAAGGAAGCGAAGCACATAGTTTCACGTTTATTAAACAGGCAATGAAGCAAAAGTAACCAATTAAATAATTGGGCATCCTATTATAATATGAATCGATATATTCTCTTTTTCTTCTCGCTGTTGCTGAGCCTTTCGGTATCGGCTCAAAAGGTGATTCTAAGCGATGAACTCTTACCCCTATCGGGCGAAAACAATACGACAGTTTATTTCGAAAAGGACAGCCGAAAACCCTTGCAGGGAGAGTGGCGTATCAAGCGGGGGCTTGACGAAGAGACTATTTCCTTTTCTAACGGACTGATGGATGGCAAGTACCACCGCTATCGGGATGGTGTACTGAGAGAAACGGGAGCGTATGACCAGGGGAAAAGAAATGGGGTGTTCACGGAGTACTACCAAGACGGCAAAACTGTCAGCAAGATTACCCCTATGAAGAAGGGCAAAATCGATGGCTGTGTAAAAACCTATTTCAAAGACGGTCGTTTGGATTTGGAGAAAGAATACCAGGAAAGTGTGGAAAACGGCTTTGAGAAGCGGTATGACAGCCAAAACGGTGCTCAAATACTTGAGACCCATTGGGTGAATGGGAAGAAAGACGGGGTCGAGTGGAAACTCACGAAACAGGGAGATGGCGTTGAAAGCAAAGTCACACGAACTTATCGCATGGGCGTGCTACATGGGGCGTACAAAGAAGAAGTTTTGCGCAACGGAAATCCGATTTTGGTTGTAGAGGGACAGTATGCCGATGGAGAACGTTCGGGGGTATGGAAAGAGTACGACGCCACTATGAAGACGACAAGAGTACTAAGAAATAATCATTGAGACAAGCGAATTGGTATGACTGCATCAATAATTGCCGGGAGTGTCCTTATCGCAATAGCTGTGCTTATACTGATTTGGGGTATAATCACCTCTAATAATCTCATTGCCAAGAAAAACAGGGTGGAACAATGCCGGAGTGGCATTTGTGTGGCACTCAAGCAGAGAAATGACCTTATACCCAATTTGGTGGCATCTCTTAAAGCGTATATGGGACACGAAAATGAAATCCTTACCCGCATAGCCGAACTAAGGTCTCGAGCAGACGGAGCCCCCGAAGCAGAACAAATCAAGGACGGGACAGAAATCTCCGCTCTTCTCAAACAAGTTAAGGCCGTTGTTGAGAGTAATCCGGATCTCAAAGCCAATGAGCAGTTTGTCTATCTCCAATATCAGATAACGGATATGGAGAACGAATTGCAGGCTATACGCCGAACTTATAACGCAACCGTAACGGATTACAACAATGCCGTAGAAATGTTCCCGTCTTCATACATCGCTTCAAGAAAACATCTTGGGAAAGAAGCATTGATACAAATTCCTGAAAGTGAGTTGGGAGACATTCATATCAAGGAGATTTTCGGATAATTGATGAAAGAAGACCACTTGATTGACTTCAAGATTGTCGCTCAACAAATGAGAGGGCAACTAACCCACATAGCTATGTGGCGTAAGATTGTTAGGCTTCTCATTTATTCCGTTTACCCTTTGGCTCTGCTTTGGCTTGCATTCACTATATTCGGAAGGTATATCGTCGATGCGGACAATTATGAAACCTCACAAATAACGGCAACGTATGTCGTCATATTCTTTGTCGCCTTTGTGGTCCTCAATACGCTGTTCTCTTTATGCCTAAATGTACTAAAGCAGAAAGAGGAAAAAGTAATGGGGCAAATTATCAACCAGCTATTTCCGGATGCAAATTATTCTCCGACAAAAGAAGTAAAGGTGTCCGATATTCGGGCAAGCAGACTATTCGGAACCCCAAATAGGTCGGAGGGTACTCTGCAAGTGGCAAGTTACGGTGCATTGAGTTTCCCAACTCAGCATCAAGCATTGACAATAGCCGATATAGGAGTAACGGCAACAAATGAACAGAATACTAAACCATGGAGATCCTTTAGGCTCCTCTGTCGGGCGATTTTCAGTCCGATGTGGGGCGCACAAGTAGAGAGCACGATGTTCAGCTTTAGGGGAATGTTTGGTTACTGCCGTCTTCCAAGAACTTGCAGGGGATTTGTTATGCTGCTCCCCGACCATTTGGAGGATAAGTTGGGCTACTTCGCTCTGACGATACAAAAACTGAGGGAGAGACATAAAGCAAAGTTTGTTTATTTGGAAGACCCTGAGTTTGAACGTCTCTTTACCGTATATGCCGATGACGAGGTAGAAGCCCGTATGATTTTGACCCCGGCAATGATGAAGAAACTTACCGCTCTTCGTTGTTCCTTTACTCATGACTTGATGCTCTCCTTTAGCGGAGATACATTTTATTATGCCTCCAATATGCCAAAAGGATTTCTTCGCCTTAGCGGGAAAACATCTTTAAACGAAGACCTATTGCTTGAAATCTACCAAGAGATCGGGTTCTGTCTTTCTGTAGAAGAAATGATGGGGAAGCATGTGGATAAGTAGGAAATATGATATAATAGACTTATGTTTAACTTCAAAATAATACTTGTATGATCTGGAAAATCATCGTGGCAATAGTCGCTGTCTTGATTATTGCTTTTATCGTGTTTGAAATCGTGTCTCGGATCTTTGCTAAGAAAAACCTGAAAGCCTTTTTGGCTTCTCATCCTCAAACACCGCTCACCGAGGAAAAGAAAAGGTTACTGGTATTTGGAGCCATCTTGTCTTGTTATCGCAGTGAGGACATCCTTAGTATTATCACCGATGATAATATGAATGTATACAAGACCGGGCTTCAAAAACAATGGGGCATTAATGGTCGGGAAGATGCTCTAGAGACGCTAAACGCTCTGCTTAATTTAGAGCAGAGTACGGAATTGGACGAAGTCCT
>OHKT01000754.1_pt1 | contig 9753 bp, 10 predicted proteins | sample 1568871 | NCBI WGS metagenome assembly OHKT01 (sample SAMEA3879558, study PRJEB24766) | human gut metagenome | biome: human-associated habitat; feature: feces | place: USA | collected 1985/1987
TTTGGTTATACTCTGCTTAACTGCATATTTTAGTGGAGATTTCGGGTTAACGTAAAAACCTGAGGGATTCATAGCTTATGCATAAATTTTAGCAAGTCTGAACAAAAAGAAAGTTCTGTCCTTCACTCCTCTGAACTGTGTGCGGAACTCCTTAATTTTGGCATTGAATGATTCCGAAGCGGCATTAGTGGAGCGTCGGTCAAAGAAGTTGATTATTTCCCGGTAATGTGTCTGCACGGAACGTACCACTCTTCCGAAAGCCAGGAAGCCTGATTTAGGGTTAACGTAAAAAATTGATGGATTCATTGCTTACGCATAAATTTTATGCAGAGTAAAGGTAAAACAATATAATGCAAGATAGGATATTATCAACTGAAAAAATCCGCTGACCCTATTAAACAAGGTAAATCTTTTCTCTAAATGAGATGGGGAAATATTTTTTTAGTAATCATTTATTAATCTGTTTAGCAGAAAGATTATGTTATGTAACATGAATGTGGCATATTTTTCTCTTTTTGCAGTACTTTTAGTGGAAATTCTATTATTAAATTCTTTTTCTATCATTGAATTTTGTATTTTTGGGCAAGCCTTTTGGAATTTATTTCAAAAACGAAAGTATTAAACTCAAAAAAATATCTTCTAAGAATATGGAAAATAAAATTCAGGAGCTTACCGATAAGATTTATCGTGAAGGTGTGGAAAAAGGAAACGAAGAAGCACAGCGACTTATCAGTAGTGCTCACGAGGAAGCAGCAAAAATAGTAGAGGATGCTCGTAAAGAAGCTGATTCTATTGTTGCCGCAGCTCGTAAGTCGGCAATGGAAACTGCCGAAAATACACAATCAGAAATTAAATTGTTTGCCGGACAAGCTGTGAATGCATTGAAAACCGAAATTACTACTTTACTGACTAACGAGGTAGTGAGTGATGCCGTGAAAGGCTTTGTGGCAGATAAGGAATATCTGAATAAATTTATTGTTTCATTAGCGGCCCAATGGTCGGCTAATGAACCTATCGTTATTTCTACCGCAGATGCTGAAGGACTTAAGAAATATTTTGCAGTCAATGCAAAAGCTGTGTTGGACAAAGGGGTAAGAATAGAACAAGTGAATGGTACTAAAGCCCTCTTCACAATTTCGCCCGCTGATGGTTCTTACAAAGTGAACTTCGGTGAAGAGGAATTTGAAAACTATTTCAAAGACTTCCTTCGTCCTCAATTAGTAGAAATGTTGTTTTAAAGCATGGCTATGACAAATTATTATTGCCTGGTAGCCGGTTTGCCCGATCTTTCATTGGAAGATGGCAAGCTGAACTATACGGTGGCCAATTTTAAATCGGAAATTTATCCTGAATTATCGGAAAAAGATAGAAAGCTGATTGACTTATTCTATTTGAAATTCGATAATGCTAATCTGCTGAAACTGCTGAAAGATAAGGAGGCTGTGACGGATTCTGAGGGAAATTATTCTCAGGATGAATTGCTGACCCTTATCAGCGCAGTACGCGAAGGCGATGCGCCGGATAAGAAATATCCATCTTACCTTTACGAATTTATTACTGCTTATCTGGCTCTGTCCGCCGAAGAGTTTTATCGTGCGGAAGATATGCTTTCTGCATATTATTATGCGTATGCTATGAACTGCGGTAATCAATTTATTTCCTCTTGGTTTGAATTTAATCTGAATATCAATAATATACTGGCTGCACTGGCTGCACGTAAATACAAAATGGACGTGTCCCAGGTGGTAGTGGGAAACACTGATGTGAGTGAGATGATCCGTACATCGAATGCCCGCGACTTCGGATTGACCGAAATGCTGGAATATTTTGAGCCGATACTTCGTATCAGCGAGATTGAAGAACTGGTGGAAAGGGAAAAGAAGATAGATTTGTTGAAATGGAACTGGATGGAAGACGCTGTCTTCTTCAACTATTTTACGGTGGAACGGATTTTCGTGTTCTTATTGAAACTGGAAATGATTGGCCGCTGGATTTCTATGGATAAGGAAAAGGGAAGCGAACTGTTCCGTCAGATCATTGACAAACTGAAGGACGAAGTACAGATTCCCGCAGAATTCAGATAATAAACAGATTAAAGATATATGGCAACAAAAGGAACTGTTAGTGGCGTAATTGCCAACATGGTTACTCTCACCGTTGACGGACCGGTAGCGCAGAATGAGATTTGTTACATTCTGACAGGCGGAGACCGATTGATGGCTGAGGTTATTAAGGTAGTAGGCAGCAATGTTTATGTGCAGGTGTTCGAAAGTACACGTGGACTTAAGGTGGGTGCCGAAGCCGAATTTACAGGACATATGCTCGAAGTGACCTTGGGACCGGGCATGTTGTCTAAAAACTACGATGGTCTGCAAAATGATCTTGACAAAATGGATGGTGTTTTCCTAAAACGAGGACAATATACTTATCCGCTCGACAAGGAAAGGAAATGGCATTTCATTCCATTGGTAAAAGTAGGCGATGAAGTAGGATCTTCGGCTTGGTTAGGTCAGGTGGATGAAAATTTCCAGCCGTTGAAGATTATGGTTCCGTTCCAGTTGGATGGTACTTATAAGGTTAAATCCATTGTAAAGGAAGGCGAATATGGCATTGAAGATACGGTAGTTGTACTGACGGATAAAGACGGAAAAGATATTCCTGTGAATATGATTCAGAAGTGGCCGGTAAAGAAGGCTATGACTAACTATAAAGAAAAACCCCGTCCTTACAAACTACTGGAAACCGGTGTACGTGTTATTGATACGGTAAACCCCATTGTAGAGGGAGGGACAGGATTTATCCCCGGTCCGTTCGGTACAGGAAAGACGGTACTTCAACATGCTATTTCCAAGCAGGCAGAAGCGGATATTGTTATTATCGCTGCTTGCGGTGAACGTGCCAACGAGGTAGTAGAAATCTTTACCGAATTCCCTGAACTGGTAGACCCGCATACAGGACGTAAGTTGATGGAACGTACTATCATCATCGCGAATACATCAAACATGCCGGTGGCTGCTCGTGAAGCGTCCGTGTACACGGCCATGACGATTGCAGAATACTATCGTGCCATGGGATTGAAGGTGTTGCTGATGGCAGACTCCACTTCCCGTTGGGCGCAGGCCTTGCGCGAAATGTCCAACCGTATGGAAGAGTTACCTGGTCCGGACGCATTCCCGATGGATATCTCGGCCATCATTTCCAACTTTTACGGACGTGCAGGATATGTACATCTGAATAATGGTGAAACCGGTTCCATTACTTTTATCGGTACCGTATCTCCGGCAGGTGGTAACCTGAAGGAACCTGTAACTGAAAATACCAAGAAGGTAGCCCGTTGTTTTTATGCTTTGGAACAGGAACGTGCCGATAGAAAACGTTATCCGGCAGTAAATCCGATTGATTCTTATTCTAAATATTTGGAATATCCTGAATTTGAGGAATATATAACCAAACGTATTAACGGCGAATGGATTGGCAAGGTGAACGAAATCAAGACTCGGTTGCTGCGTGGTAAGGAAATTGCCGAACAGATTAATATTCTGGGTGATGATGGTGTACCTGTAGAATATCACGTTATCTTCTGGAAATCGGAATTAATTGACTTTGTAATCTTACAACAGGATGCCTTCGATGAGATTGATTCTGTAACTCCGATGGAACGTCAGGAGGATATATTGAACATGGTTATCGACATCTGTCATACAGAATTTAAGTTTGATACTTTCCTGGAAGTAATGGACTACTTTAAGAAGATGATCAACCTCTGCAAGCAGATGAACTATGCTAAATATAAATCTGAGCAGTATGAGGATTTCAATAAGCAGTTGCAAGAGTTGGTTGCCGAGAGAAGCGTCTGATTTAATGTACCATTTATCACGTGCAATGTATCATTGACCGTTTGGCGTGTATTTGCAGGTGGTAAAAGGGAAGAAGAGAAAAATGTAAATTGTAAATTGTAAATAAATAGATGGCAACAAAAGCATTTCAAAAAATATATACCAAGATTAGCCAGATTACCAAGGCTACTTGTTCGCTGAAAGCGTCAGGAGTAGGTTATGACGAATTGGCTATGGTAAATGGGAAGTTAGCCCAGGTGGTAAAAATCATGGGCGATGAAGTGACCTTACAGGTGTTTGAGGGTACAGAAGGTATTCCCACTAATGCAGAGGTCGTATTTTTAGGTAAATCACCTACGCTGAAAGTAAGCGAGCAGTTGGCCGGACGTTTCTTCAACGCCTTTGGTGACCCGATTGACGGGGGACCGGAAATAGAGGGACAAGAAGTGCCTATCGGTGGTCCTTCTGTAAATCCTGTCCGCCGTAAACAACCGTCGGAACTGATTGCAACAGGTATTGCCGGAATCGACTTGAATAATACGCTCGTATCAGGACAGAAGATTCCGTTTTTTGCCGATCCTGATCAGCCATTCAATCAGGTAATGGCAAATGTGGCATTGCGTGCCGAAACCGACAAGATCATCTTGGGTGGTATGGGTATGACCAATGATGATTACCTGTATTTTAAGAATGTATTCTCTAATGCCGGTGCTCTTGACCGTATTATCAGTTTCGTAAATACTACGGAAAACCCGCCGGTAGAACGTCTGCTGATTCCGGATATGGCGCTGACGGCTGCCGAATATTTTGCGGTGGAACACAATCAGAAAGTATTAGTGTTATTGACAGATATGACCAGTTACGCCGATGCGTTGGCTATCGTTTCCAATCGTATGGACCAAATTCCGTCCAAGGACTCCATGCCGGGTTCTCTTTATTCGGATTTGGCAAAGATATACGAAAAGGCGGTGCAGTTCCCGGCAGGAGGTTCCATTACTATTATTGCGGTGACTACCCTGAGTGGCGGCGATATTACACATGCTGTTCCTGATAATACGGGTTACATCACCGAAGGTCAGTTGTTCCTGCGTCGTGACAGCGATATCGGTAAAGTTATCGTTGACCCGTTCCGTTCGTTGTCTCGTTTGAAACAGTTGGTGAGTGGTAAGAAGACTCGTAAGGACCATCCGCAGGTGATGAATGCCGCAGTCCGTCTGTATGCTGATGCTGCCAATGCCAAGACAAAGATGGAAAACGGTTTCGACCTGACCAACTATGACGAGCGTACTTTGGCTTTCGCTAAGGATTACGCAAATCAATTGCTGGCTATTGATGTGAACTTAGATACTACTGAAATGCTGGATGTTACGTGGGGATTGTTCAGTAAATACTTTAAGCCGGAAGAAGTCAATATCAAGAAAGAATTGGTTGACGAACACTGGCAAAAACAATAAATTAATGAAGAAACATGGCAATAAAGTTTCAATATAACAAGACCTCGCTGCAACAGCTTGAGAAGCAACTCAAGGTCCGTGTGCGCACGCTTCCCATTATTAAGAATAAGGAAAGCGCCCTTCGCATGGAGGTAAAGAGATGCAAGACCGAAGCTGCCGAGTTGGAGGAAAGGCTTGAAAAACAAATTCAGGCATACGAAGCCATGTTCGCACTTTGGAATGAGTTTGATGCTTCATTAATTAAAGTGAGTGACGTTCATTTGGGCATAAAGAAAATTGCCGGTGTACGGGTTCCGTTGCTGGAAAACGTAGATTTTGACATTCGTCCCTACAGCCTGTTCAACAGTCCGAAATGGTATTCCGACGGGATACATTTGCTGAAAGGACTGGCACAGACCGCTATTGAAAGGGAATTTATGCTTGCCAAACTGAACCTACTGGAACATGCGCGTAAAAAGACCACTCAGAAAGTGAATCTTTTTGAGAAGGTACAGATACCCGGATACCAGGATGCTCTGCGAAAAATTAAACGATTTATGGAGGACGAGGAGAACTTGTCCAAATCATCGCAGAAGATTCTGAAATCCATTCAAGAGAAAAGAAAGGAGGCAGAGGCATGATTACAAAAATGAAGAAGTTGACTTTCCTTATCTATCATAAGGAATATGAACAGTTCCTGCAAAGTATCCGTGATTTGGGCGTAGTCCATGTGGCGGAAAAAGCGCAGGGAACAGCAGAGAATACCGAACTTCAAGAAAGCATCCGTCTGTCCAACCGCTATGCTTCAACTATCAAGTTCCTGCAATCACTGAATGTTGAATTGAAAGAACAGAAAGGTGATGCAGCTCGTGGAGAGAAGGCTTTGGAAGAAGTGGAAGCTCTTCAACTGGAAAAGACCCAGTTGCAGCATCAGTTACAGGCTTGTGACAAGGAACGTGCTGCACTGGAGGTATGGGGAGACTTTGAGCCCGCATCAGTTTATCGGTTGCAAGATGCTGGATATCAAGTGGATTTCTATATATGCTCAGAGAAGAACTTTAATGAAGAATGGCTGGAAGCTTACTATGCTACGGAGATTAATCGCATAGGTTCACGCATCTATTTTATTACCATTACTAAGAAAGGTTCACTGCCCGAACTGGAAGTGGAATCGGCCAAACTGCCGGCAATGTCATTGAGCCAGCTTACGGTCAAGTGTGAAGGTATGGCACAAAAGATGAAGGAAGTGGATGAGAAACTGGCTGTTATAGCAGGAGAGAAGTTACTTTCCTTGCAAGTTGCACAGACCAATGTCCATTCACAGATAGAGTTCTCCAAAGTGGTGCTGAATACAGAACAGGCTGCGGATAATAAACTGATGTTGTTGCAGGGATGGGCACCGGCTACGCAGATTTCGGAGATTACTAATTTCCTGAACCAACAGGAGGTATACTTTGAAATTGCCGATCCTACACCGGAGGATAATGTACCTATTCAGTTGAACAATAAAGGATTCTTCCGTCTGTTCGAACCGATTATGAAGTTGTATATGCTTCCTAAGTATAATGAACTGGACTTGACACCGTTCTTCGCACCCTTCTTTATGCTCTTTTTCGGGCTGTGTTTGGGCGATTCGGGCTATGGTCTGTTCATGGTATTAGGAGTAACTGTTTATCGTATGTTGGCGAAGAATGTCGGTGCTTCCATGAAGCCCATCTTAACTTTGGTGCAGATTTTGGGTGCTTCTACTTTCTTCTGCGGTATGCTGACAGGTACTTTTTTCGGATTTAATCTGTATGGTAATGATATTCCGTTCTTTAATAAGATGCGTGATTTGTTCTTCTTGGACAATCAATGGATGTTTAATCTTTCATTGATTTTGGGAGCGGTACAGATTATTTTCGGTATGATACTGAAAGCGGCTAATCAGACCATTCAGTTCGGATTGAAATATGCATTGTCAACTATCGGATGGATTATTGTATTGGTAAGTACAGCTTTGGCATTCCTATTGGGAGATACCATGCCGATGGGAGGAACTGTCCATTTGGTAATTCTGGGGCTTGCCGGTGTGCTGATTTTCTTGCTCAACAGTCCAGGAAAGAATATTTTTCTCAATATCGGTTTGGGTTTGTGGGATTCCTACAATATGGCAACCGGTTTGCTGGGGGATATCCTTTCGTATGTGCGTTTGTTTGCTTTAGGTCTGTCGGGTGGTATTCTTGCCAGCGTATTCAATAGTCTGGCGGCTGGAATGAGTCCTGATAATGCAATTGCAGGTCCGATAGTGATGGTATTGATTTTCTTGATAGGTCATTCTATCAACATGTTTATGAATATATTGGGAGCGATGGTTCATCCGATGCGTCTGACTTTCGTGGAGTTTTTTAAGAATTCGGGTTACGAAGGAGGGGGTAAGGAGTACAAGCCTTTCAAGAATGGAAGAATGAGAATAAAGAATTAAAAGCTGTTTAAGCCTTTTCGGCATTGTCATTTTGAATAAATGTTGTATCCTTGTGCAGACAGAAAAGCTAGAAAGGGAGAATCTGAAGCATAGTATGCAGATATTTCGCTAAGTTCTGGATGACATGAAAAGTATTCCTTTTAGGAGAAGTTTGATAAAATAAAGAATTTAAAAATTAAAAATAGAAGAATTATGGAAATGAATTTATTGATTGCTTATGTAGGTATTGCAATTATGGTTGGTTTATCAGGTATCGGTAGTGCGTATGGTGTAACTATCGCAGGTAATGCATCTATCGGTGCATTGAAGAAGAATGATAGTGCATTCGGTAACTTCTTGGTGTTGACTGCACTTCCCGGTACACAGGGACTGTATGGTTTTGCCGGTTATTTCATGTTCCAGAGTATTTTCGGTGTTCTGACTCCGGCTATTACAGGTATTCAAGCTGCTGCCGTGTTGGGTTCCGGTATTGCTTTGGGACTTGTAGCTCTTTTCTCCGCTATCCGTCAGGGGCAGGTTTGTGCTAATGGTATTGCTGCCATTGGCCAAGGACATAATGTATTTGGTAATACATTGATTTTGGCCGTTTTTCCTGAATTGTATGCTATTGTTGCTTTGGCTGCAACCTTCTTGATGGGATCTGCATTGGCTGCGTAATCAGATTAGTTTTTTTATATGGGCGGCTATTTCCTGTTTTTATGGAAATAGCCGCTTTTCTTATTCTAATGTAAGACAGAACCTTAAAAATATTTATTATTGTAGCCGATATCAGTATTTTTTGTGAAGATTGTTAGAGTAAAATAATTGAATGCTAATTCAGAAACTATCTGAATAACATAAAGTTGCAAAAAAACTTTATTATCTCATTGAAAATATGTAACTTTGCGCTCGAATTAAGATTAGTTAATAGATGGCAAAAGAATTGTTAGCCCCTGATTATATATTCGAAGCAAGTTGGGAGGTATGTAATAAAGTAGGGGGAATTTATACGGTGTTGTCCACCAGGGCCAAAACACTGCAGGAAGCATTCAAAGACAAAGTCTTTTTCATAGGACCCGATTTTTGGGCAGGAAAGGAAAATCCTTTGTTCAGTGAAAATGAAAATCTTTGTGCGGCATGGCGTGAACATGCTTTGAAGAAAGACGGATTGAAAGTTCGTGTGGGACGCTGGAATATTCCGGGAGAGCCTATTGTCATATTGGTGGATTTTTATCCTTTTTTCTCTAAAAGAAATGAAATATATGGCCGGATGTGGGAGGATTTCAAAGTTGATTCACTTCATGCTTATGGAGATTACGACGAAGCGTCTATGTTTTCTTATGCAGCCGGAAAAGTGGTTGAAAGCTTTTATCGTTTCAATCTGACCGAAAATGATAAGGTCCCTTTATTTGCAGAAAGCGGTACCCGAAATAGCTACCATTTTTACTACTCACGCTACTTCTATAGGCCGGTCTATCGCCGGAAACAATAAACCCCTTTACGATTACTTATTTGCTTATAATGGCGACCAAATGGCGCGTGAACTCAATATGGAGGCAAAGCATTCTATTGAGAAGCAGACTGCGCATCATGTGGATTGCTTTACTACGGTCAGTGAGATTACCAACAACGAATGCAAGGAGTTGTTGGACAAGCCGGCAGATGTGGTGTTGATGAATGGGTTTGAGGATGACTTTGTTCCGCAAGGTCGTACATTTGCCGCCAAGCGTAAGAAAGCTCGTGCTGCGATGTTGAATTTGGCTAATAAATTGCTTGGCTTGACGATGAGCGATGATACTCTTATTGTGGGTACAAGCGGTCGTTATGAGTTTAAAAATAAAGGTATCAATGTCTATTTGGAGTCCTTGAACCGATTGACCCGTGATAAAAATTTGAAAAAAGAGGTGCTGGCATTTATTAATGTACCAGGTTGGGTAGGGGATCCTCGTGAGGATTTGGTGGAACGTTTGAAAAGCAAAGAGAATTTCACAACTCCGTTGGAGTGTCCGTTTATCACACATTGGTTGCATAATATGAGTCA
>OHKT01000757.1_pt1 | contig 9724 bp, 7 predicted proteins | sample 1568871 | NCBI WGS metagenome assembly OHKT01 (sample SAMEA3879558, study PRJEB24766) | human gut metagenome | biome: human-associated habitat; feature: feces | place: USA | collected 1985/1987
TATAGCTGGTGCGCAATACGATAGTTGCAGACAGCCCGGAAACCGGGATAGCAAAAAATAACTTCGTTGATGTTCTGAGCAGCAGGATCACCGTTGAAAGCAGCCTCGGCATCCGTCGCCAACAAGGCGCGCATTTCGGGAAGCGTACGGATAAAGGCTTCCGACAGTTTTTCCGCCTCGGTAAGGATCTTTTCTTCGGGACAAGAAACACAGGCAGTATCAGCAAAACAAAGCCCTGCATAAATCTGCTTGGAAAGCAGCGTATGCAACGTTCCGACGTTCACGCCGGTATGAAAACGGATAGTCTGCTTGCTGATCCGTGCATTCCCGTAATAACCGGGGAAAAGGATTGCCCGGCATAAATCTACGATCTCTTTCAGCACCTCACCCGAAGGAAGCGCCTCTTCATCGCGGTAAGCATGAAACAGTTGATGGTAAGACCCCTCGTCCGAGAGCATCTCAACTGTATCATTCAAGACCTTGCTATGCTTTTGCAATCCCATTATTCAGCAATATCATATTTGGCAACAAAAGTAAGAAGAAATTGACAATTAACAATTGACAATTGACAATTATTTGCCCATCATACAACGCTTTATCCAAAAAGACAAACCACCCGGCAACGTCAATTTTCAATTTTTAACTTCCAATTTTCAGCTTATTATGCGGTGCCCCGAATTCCTTGCAGGTCACTTCGTCCATTTCCACAATCCATATTTTGACATTCTTCACAGCCGGATCGGAATAGCGGAATTCCTTATCCGAATACTGTTTCATAATGATATCCAGAGCTTCCGTTTTTTTATCGAAATCTTCTTCAAAGTGGACTTCACCCCAGCAAATCACGCTCTTGGAGCGCATCCGGTAACTACAAGCGACCTCCGGATGCTGGAAAACGAGATCATGGTCCGTGCTAAATGTAATGCAGACACGCGGATTCCGTTCCAAAATGGAAATACTCCGTCCTTCCTGTGCCGAATGCAGGTATATAACACCATCACGATAGCCAAAGTTCATCGGCAATACATAGGGAGTCCCATCCGTATCGGCCAGTCCCACATAACAGATATCACACTTCTTAATGGTCGCTTCAATCAGTTCTTTGTCGGTATGTACTAATGTCTTCATTTCGCATTTCTGTTTTTATCCCTACAAACATACAAGTTTTTTATCTTTTTCAAGATGCTCTCGCAGGATATATTTGTCGCATCCTCCTACAAAAACAGAAAGGTCATTCTCATTTTCCTATCGGCACGTCATAATATCATAGCAAAGGTTCTTTGTCAGTTTAAAGACAGCACTTCACAACCAACACCCAACAAATAAAAGAAACTGACCTCGATAAGCACTGCCGGATGAGGAATTTTCCCTTCTATCTGGTTCAACGATCCGACATAAGGGGCGACGCGAACCGATGGATGCCCGATCCGACATTTCTGTATATCTTGCCGTCCGGCAAGATAACCGTGGCAGTCGTATTAACGGGTACCTCGACTGTCAACTCAAACGAATCCGCTTCTATCCGCCAGTCCGAGCGGACGGGACCGTACAGGGATTGATACGATCCGCTGCAATAAATGAGGCCGCCCACCGGTTGAGGAGCAATGACAATGTGCTTCATACCCGGCTCCGCTTCATCATAACGGATTCCGGCAAGTGTCCAGTAAAACCAAGCCACCACACTGCCGAACATCGGATGGCAACGGGATGCCTTTCCTTCCCATCGCTCCCATAAACAAGAATAACGGTCATCCATCACATACCCGAACCCCGGTATCTCGCGCTGGTTCATCAACCGGAAAGCAATATCGGCACGTCCGTTATCACTCAATGCTTTCAAGAGCAAAGGCGTTGCCATGATACCTGTGTCAAAATGATTTCCTATACTGTCCAGATGAGCGAGCAAAGCGTTGAACACGGCTTTCTTTTCACCTTCCGGCACCATTCCGAAAGCCAGCGGGAATACATCCGCACCTTGTCGCCCTTCCCAATAATGATGGGTCGACGGGTTGAAAAAGACAGTATTGAAATCCTGCCTGATCCGTGTGCACAGCCGGTCAAAGTGCAGTCTGTCTTCCTCTTTCCCTAAGACAGCCGCAACCTTCGACATCAAGTCTGCCGAATGATAGTAATAAGCCGTATTGACCAACGGCTCGGGCAGTTCCATCTTCTTCCCCGGCGCACACCAATCCCCCAGGCACCAGCCATCCGGCTCTTCCCGGACGATGATTCCACGGGCGTCGGTCCTTGTTCCCAGATAGGCAACCCATTGTTTCATACCTTCATAATGACAGTTCAACAAAACCGTATCGCCATAATAACAATAATAGGCCCAGGGCATGATCACATAAGCCGATCCCCATGCCGGACCGCCTCCTCCACCACCGAAGGGTGCGGTATGCGGAACATAACCGCTCTTCCGATTCCGGGCATCCCCCATATCGTCAAACCATTTCCGGCAAAACTGCGTCATATCGAAAGATAAGATAGAACTTTCCACGACCACCTGCGCGTCTCCAGTATAAGCCAACCGTTCCCGGTGCGGGCAATCACTGCTGATACTGCCGTGAAAGTTATTCTTCTGCGTCCGCAAGTAGACTTCGTTGATCTTATTAAACAATTCGTTCGAACAACTGAAACTTCCGGCAGGCTGCGGATCGGTATGCACGACTTTTGCAACCAGACTTTCCTTGTTCATCCTGACCTGTCGGGATATGACTTCGATATAGCGGAACGTGTGCCAGGTAAAACGCGGTTCCCATTGTTCCACTCCACCGCCCCGCAACGTATAGAGGTCCACTTGTCCGAAATCATTTTTTTCCTCTCCGACAAAACGAAGCTTGATCCGGTCACCGGCATTGCCTTGCACTTTTATATGCGCCCAGCCGGAAATCATCTCCGGAAATGCATACCAATAAGTAGAATCGTCCTTTTGTTCGCAGCTTACCGGCTGCAATATCCGGATAATTTTCTCATGAGGGGCAAGTTGAGCATGCAGACTGCCCTTCGGCGCCCTTACCAAAAGGGCTTTCTTCCAGGAAGAATCCTTGTACCCGTTCCGGTTCCAGCCGTCCAGCTCTAGCCGGGCATCATATTCTTCACCTGTGAATATGGCGTCATGCAGTAAAGGGCCGGTCGTTGTTTTCCAGCTATCATCCGTAACAACCAGTTCCGTCGATCCATCAGTGTATTCTATCTCCAACTGGCATAACAGCCGGGGTGTATCGTACCACATACAACCTTCCACCGTCCGGTCACGCTGGTTATACCAGCCGTTTCCCAACAGAACTCCAACCGTATTCTCCGCTTTCTGCACCAAAGACGTGACATCGAACGTATTATAGAGAACCCTTTGGTTAGATTGATCATCAAAGAAATACAACATCTTTTTGAGCGGACGACGATCGAAATTGGTAACGGCGGGAGCCAATACCTGGTCGCCTACCCTTTCGCCATTCAGGTACATTTCATAAAAGCCCAGTCCGCATATATAGGCTTTCGCCTGTTTGACCGGCTTGTTTATCCGGAATGTTTTACGGAAATAAGGAGCCGGAGTAGTCAACGTCGAGTCGGGATAAGCGTCTTCCCGGTTGCCGATCCACCGGGCTGTCCAATCAGACGGTTCCAACAATCCCATCGTCCATCTCCCCGTTTCACTCCAAGGCGAAGCCTCTCCCGCTTCATCCCAAACCATCGCTTTCCAGTAAAGCGTTTGCCTGGAATCAAGCGGTTTCCCTTCATATCCTACCTGGCAGGAACGGGAAGATGTTATTTTCCCGGAATCCCAAAAATCCGCTTTTCCTTCAGCTAGCAAAGAAGGAGAGCTTGCCACGAGGATACGGTAGGCTGTCTGGCTTTTCGCTTGCCCAGAGGATTGCAACTGCCAACTCAACAAGGGCTTTTCATTCTCCACTGCAACCGGATCTTCCAGATATTCACACCGAAGATTGCAAACAGATATTCTTTCCTGTCCCGAAACAAAAAACACAAATCCCCAAAGGAAAGAGAGTAACAGACAACAATACTTCATAACATTAAGATCAACTGAATTTCCATAATATCCAATGCACAAATATATGGATATACCGTCGTCCGCCACTTACAAATTTGAGAATTAATCATGCAGAAATGATACATTCCCGTCACAAAAACAAAAAGGGCCGAAACTTTCATTCCGACCCTTTTGTTCTGTGAGTTGTCTCACGAGGATTCGAACCTCGACAGACAGAACCAAAAACTGTAGTGCTACCATTACACCATGAGACAATCCGGCGCTTTATCTAAAGCGATGCAAAGGTAAGAATAAAATCTTACCTTGCAAGCATTTTTTGTAAAAAATCCAAACAGTTTCTTATTTTACGATCAGTAAATAGTAATTCTTCTTACCTCTCTGAACCAGCAAATATTTCTCATCCAACAGGGAAGAGCAGTCGATAACCATATCCTGATCCGTCAGTTTCTCTTTGTTTACACTGATACCGCCGCTCTGAACCAACTTGCGCATTTCGCCTTTCGACGGGAAAATTGCCGCCTTTTCAGTGAACAGGTCGATCGCTTTAACACCGGCACTCAACTCTTCACGGGAAACCTCAAACTGGGGAACACCGTTGAACACATCCAACAATGTCTGTTCATCCAAATGTTTCAATGCTTCCGACGTAGAGTTTCCGAACAGTATATTGGAAGCCTCGACGGCAGCATCGTAATCTTCCTGGGAATGAACCATGACCGTCACTTCCTTTGCCAAACGTTTCTGCAACGGACGGAGATGCGGTGCTTCTTCCTGTTCTTTGATCAGGGCATCAATTTCTTCCTTGGGCAGATCGGTAAAGATCTTGATATATTTGGCAGCATCGGCATCGCTCACGTTCAGCCAGAACTGGTAGAATTTATAAGGAGATGTATAACGGCGATCCAACCAAACGTTGCCAGACTCAGTTTTGCCGAACTTGCCTCCGTCGGCTTTCGTAATCAACGGGCAGGTCAAAGCAAAAGCCTCACCACCCAACTTACGGCGGATCAGCTCCGTACCGGTCGTGATGTTACCCCACTGGTCGGTTCCTCCCATTTGCAAGCGGCAGCCTTCGTGTTCATACAGATACATATAATCGTATCCCTGAAGCAACTGGTAAGAGAATTCCGTAAACGACATACCGACAGAAGATTCGCGGCTCAGGCGTTTTTTAACGGATTCTTTAGCCATCATATAGTTAACAGTGATATGCTTACCGATATCGCGGATAAAATTCAAGAAAGAATAATCCTTCATCCAGTCGTAATTGTTTACCAACTTGGCAGCATTAGGCGCGTCCGAATCGAAATCCAAAAACTTGGACAACTGCTTCTTAATGCTATCCTGGTTATGACGAAGCGTCGCTTCATCGAGCAGGTTACGTTCCGCCGACTTCATTGAAGGGTCTCCGATCATACCGGTAGCTCCGCCGACCAGAGCAATAGGACGGTGTCCTGCACGTTGGAGATGTTTCAGCATCATAACCGATACCAGGTGACCGATATGTAATGAGTCAGCCGTCGGGTCAATACCTACATAAGCAGAAGTCATCTCTTTTTGCAACTGTTCTTCTGTTCCGGGCATCATATCAGCGATCATGCCCCTCCATGTTAATTCTTCAACAAAATTCATCGTTTTAGATTATAGTATTAATTGAATGCGGGCAAAGGTACGACTTTATAATTGAAAATGGAGAATTGAGAATTGAAAATTAGGGTATAACAATGATTTAAGGTAGATGAAGGATGTCGCGGACGTTTTCGGCAACCTGTCCGGCAAACTGTTCAAGCCGGAGATTCAAGGAAACCGAAAGGTTCCGGTAGACAGTTCGGATATCGATTTCGCGATCGTCCGTTTCGGCAAACAAACGGCCGGGCCATGCTTCACGTACGGCTCCGGGGTTGAAATACTCGCCAAAGGAGAGGTAAAAACCCTGCCGGATAAGTTGCCCGGCTAATGTGGCATTACCACGAAAACCGTGTATAATCCACGGTACACGGGGCTTTAGTTCTTTTTTCGAGGCTATCAGTTCGTCCCAAGCTTTCACGCAATGAACGATTAAAAAGATGCCGGCATTTTCGGCAAGAGAGGCCGACGCCCTAAAGATTTCCCGCTGACAGTCCAACGGAGCTTCCGCACCTTTATCCAAGCCCGTTTCGCCAATAGCCACTACATTCGGAAATGAGACCTGCCGCTTCAATTCGGCAAGCTGTTCTTCCAATCCCGCTTCTCCTACGGCGACAAACTGCTTTTTCCGCAACTGCTGCTTAAGATAATCCAAAAGCTGTCCGGCATTATGCTCTGTCAACTCCCAGGGATGAATGCCGACAGAACGGAACAACCCCGTTTCCACATCGAACGTAGGAACCAGACTGTTAACTATAGCGGCATCTTCCGGATGAACGGGCAAATGGTGAGTATGTATATCGTAATAAACCATACTTTACGGTACAGGATCATATCCGCTTCCTCCCCAGGGATGGCAGTGAAGAATGCGTTTGACTGCTAAATACAATCCCTTTACCGGACCATGTTTTTTGAGAGCCTGCACGGCATATTCGGAACAAGTAGGCGTGTACCTGCACGATGCCGGCGTCATGGGAGAAATGCAATATTTATAAAAATAGACCGGCAACAACAGAAGGAAAGTAAAAAAACGCTTTATCATGCCTTGTCGCGAAGTACGTTCAATGCTTTTGTCATGGCTTTTTCCATATCGGCAAAAGGATGGATTTCCTTGTCCAAATAAAGGAAAGCAACCAGCATACGCTTGTTTTTTCCCGTCAACGGATCGATCAGATCATATTTGCGTACCCGGTAGGCTTCGCGAACCTGACGTTTGATCAGATTCCGTTTTACGGCACGCCTGAATTTTTTTTTGGGAACACTCACCAAGATAGACACTGGAGCTAATGTCTCTTCTTCCACCGCTAAATAAACGACCCGCAGTGGAAACGCCACAAACGATTGCCCTTTTGCAAACAACAGGTCAATGTAACGTTTCCACGACAGACGTTCTTCTTTTGAAAGGGTATACCTTCTATTTACCATTCTTTTTGTTACTACCCATCTCTTTTTTCAGATACAATTCCAGGGCAGCCGTCATAGACGGAGCTTCGGGAGTCGGCGCTTCCACATCCAGGCGCAAACCGGCCTCTTTCACCGCTTTGGCTGTTGTCGGGCCGAAACATCCGATCTTTATATCTTCTTGTTTGAAATTCGGGAAGTTCTTCAACAGAGAGGAAATTCCCGAAGGGCTGAAAAATACCAGCATATCATAGTCGAATTTCTCGTCTTTAGAGAAATCATTGCTTACGGTGCGGTACATAACAGCTTTCGTAAAAGAAATCTTTTTCGCTTCCAACATAGTTAACAAATCATCTTTATGCACGTCGGAAACGGGCACAAGATATTTTTCTTTTGCATGTTTGCCAATAACTGTAACCAGATCATCCAGCTTTCCGGTCTGTCCAAAAAAGATCTTACGCTTCCTATACACAATATATTTTTGCAAATATACGGCAATGGCCTCAGTCATACAGAAATACTTCATCGTTTCGGGAATGGCAACACGCAGCTCCTCACACAGGTGAAAGAAATGATCGATCGCCGTACGAGCCGTGAAAACAACAGCCGTATGATCCAAAATAGAAATTTTCTGCTGTCTGAACTCCTTAGATGAAAGAGGTTCTACTTTAATGAATGGACGGAAGTCAATCTCAACTCCATACTTCTCTGCAATGTCGAAATACGGGGACTTCTCGGATGCAGGCTTCGGTTGTGATACCAGCAACTTTTTGATGTTCAATGCCATAGAGTACTTGTCTCGATAAAGTTATACAAATAAACCATACCTTCGTACAAAAATACCAGAGGTAAAATTTCTTGGCCGCAAAGGTACAAACTTATATACAATAAACCAGTGCTTTTCTTGTGAAATATCCGTATTGTCTTATAAATTATTACAAAACGACACAAAATATAGAGAATACAAAACATTGTTATCGGTATAGTTACCTGTGTCCCGACAAACACCAACCACAACACCGGAACGTATAAAGAGACTCCCCAAATCCCCATAATAGCATTATAACTCGTCTTCCATAACTTATACTTATCGGGGTCGGAAAACACGCTGCCCAGGAGATAATAACAGCATTGTTTAAACTGATAAAACAGGAATAAAACACAAAAAACCGTTCCGATCGCCGATAAAACCGCCTGCCATTCCGCATAATTCACAAATCCGTATATCCTGCCGACCGCAATCAGGGCAATACTTGAAAGGAACAAGACTTGGAATGTCATAAAATTGCGGAAAAAGAATATGCTCTTCCCTATTACATCGTCAAATAGATTCTGCCTTTCCTTCACGAGAAAAGCATCTTTCAGCATCTTCACAAACAGTTGGAAATTCGTCCGGAACACAAAGGAAAAGACAATAAACAGGAATAACAGCAGGGAGAAGATGACATCATCCACCAGCTGCCCGTCCCATAAGCGAATGCCCACATATCCTTCAAATATATTCATGTTCCCTGCGTATTACAGGTGCAAAGATAATCAAAAAAGAAAGGCAAGCTTACCCGACAAGCTTGCCTTCTCAAACAATCAACCGTTATGAATAACGATCTTAGAAACTATCTTTATGAGAGGACGAGTAGACCTCGCCCCTATCGACGTCATTAAATATTGTAGTATTGTTCCCAGCCTTTACGCGGCATTTCGCCAACCAGCATCTGGTTCATAACCGGATCGTTCACGATCTGCTTCGTGTCGCGGTCGAACACGATCTTACGGTTCATGCGCTGTGCCAACACGCCAAGACAGAATACCTGGCTCAACGGACCTGCGATAGAGAACGGAGAACGGGTCTTTTCCTTGCCCTGGCAAGCCAATAGGAAGTTTGCGTAGTGGTTGGACGGGCTCTTTTGATATTCCGGCAACTTCGGATTCATATCCTTGGCTACCTGATCAGGAATCACAGACAAGGTACTACCATGAGAACCACCCTTGAATGTCAAAGTCTTCGTATAGATTTCCTTACCCGGGTTCAATTTTGCCAACTGAAGTTTGCCACCGGCAACCGTCGGGATATTCGGATCGACATCGGAAGAACCGTAGTTCTCAGGAACAGGAGGAATATTATCCAGACCGTCATACCAGGTAATATCGACAGCTGGCATTTCTTTTCTTTCCGGGAATCTGAACAGGATACGGGAAGACATCGGGAAGAAGAACGGGTTATGATCTTTCAGATACAACGGATTTACTTCCGTCGGCAGACCGAGATCCAGGAATTCGTGTGCGGTATCGATGATGTGAGCCCCCCAGTCGCCCAATGCGCCCATACCGAAATCGTACCAGCAACGCCACTGTCCCAAATGGTAGTCATGATTATATTCGTGGAACGGACGAACACCCAACCAAGTGTCCCAATCCAATGTTTCGGGAACTGGTTCACCCATTGGCATGTGCGTGATGTTCGGGTTCCAGTTATGCCAACGGCGCGGAGAGTTCATGTGAGCTGTTATAGCAGTGACGTCTTTGATCAAGCCGGCTTCTTTCCATGCCTTGAACTGGAAGTAGTTGGCTTCGGAATGTCCCTGGTTACCCATCTGGGTAACGACACCGAATTTCTTTTCGGCACGCATCATCACTTCGATTTCCTGGAAGGTGCGGGCCATCGGTTTTTCCACATATACATGTTTT